>Ga0272448_1000613_pt1 | contig 53851 bp, 47 predicted proteins | sample YNPCB0191_FD_202220 | JGI IMG/M metagenome (GOLD analysis project Ga0272448, IMG submission 202220) | Hot spring sediment microbial communities from Yellowstone National Park, WY, United States - YNP-CB-019-1 | ecosystem: Environmental > Aquatic > Thermal springs > Hot (42-90C) > Sediment... | reverse complement strand
TAATATCTCTCTCGTGCCAAAGATTAATATTATCAAGACTTGCCTGGGAGTATGATTTTAACAATCGCGACAGGCCACAAATCCTTTCGCAGGTAACAGGATTTCTCTTGTGAGGCATTGCCGAAGAACCCTTTTGTCCTTTGGTAAACGGCTCTTCTACCTCTAAAACCTCTGTCTTTTGAAGATGTCTTATTTCTGTAGCAATCTTTTCTAAAAAACTTCCTATTAAAGCTAAGGTTAAAATATATTGTGCGTGTCTATCTCGAGGAATTACTTGGGTTGAGGCAAATGATTGAACTAGACCCAATTTATCGCATACATATTTTTCTATTTCAGGCCCTAAATGTACATAGGTCCCAACTGCGCCGGATAATTTGCCTACGCGTATATTATCTAAAGCGTCATTAAGACGCCTAATATTTCTTTGTGTCTCATCAAACCACAATGCAAATTTTAAACCAAAGGTAATTGGTTCGGCATGGACGCCATGGGTCCTACCAACGCAAATCGTATTCTTATATTTTTTTGCTTTGGTCTCTAAAATAGCAGAAAATGCTTGCAAATCAGTCAATAATATTGAGGTAGCCTCAACCAATTGAAGCGAAAGTGTCGTATCTAGAATATCATTGGAGGTCAGCCCTAAATGAAAATAATTCCCATCTTTTCCTAAATACTCACATACATTATTAACAAATGCAACAACATCGTGCTTGGTCTTTTTTTCCAATTTCTGAATTTCGACTAAATCAAATTTAGCCTTTTTCTTTATATTTAAATAAGATTTCTTGGGAATCTGGCCTGTTTTAAAAATGGCCTCAACGACGAGAAGCTCAATCTTAAGCATCTTTGCAAATTTATTTTCCTGACTCCAAATTTGTTTCATTTCAGGTAAGACGTATCTTTCAATCATTTGTCACCTCTAAACTTAAAGACAACTAATATTTTTGTAGTATTGCGGTTGGAACTAGATTCAAAATAATTAGAGATTATACTATATCAGAAAAGATATAGCTCGTCAACCAATTCAAGAAATGACCATTTAATTACAAAGTTTTAGCTTTATTCTGGAAGATGGTCTCTTTGAAAATTAGGGAAGTGTTATTTAGGAAAATAATATCTGGCTTTGGTGCTAAAGGGCCTAAAGAAATACTTTATTTATGAGTTTAGCGTCTTAAGGCAGGGGTGCGCCAGATAAGGCCTTATTTAAAACCGGAGCCATCTTTTTAAAAAATTCAATAGCCGGACCCAGCATCCTTAAAATAAAGAGGGTGTAGAGCATACCGAAAATTATCCCTAGCAAAGCTAAATTCTTACCTTTTTGTGAGCTATCTTCTTTTATCGACCTTAATGCCAAGATTCCAAATACAATAGCTAAAATACTTTTTTCTAATCCAAACAAGGGAATAAACGAAAGAATGGAAAGAGTAAAAGCGAATATGGCTAATTCATTATAATAAAAAGAGTTATTTTCCTGCATTATCCACACCTGCCTTACTAGAATTATCAGGGAGAGGCTGTTTAGCATCAACGGTAACTGAAGTTACTACTGTTTCCTGCTCTTTGGGCTGTTTGACATTGCTAGAAGATACCTCTTGTTGATAACTAACATCGATTTTTTTCAAAATCTCATCTTTACAACTTTGGATATCTTCGATTAATTCTTGAACTACTTTCATAAAACTATTGGCTAACTCTTCTTTTTCTCTTTCCTGGCTAAAACTATAGATATTATATTTTTTTTGTGACTTGAATTTATGGCGAAAACTTTTTATAACCTTGTTGGTCTTTCTATCTTTAACCTCTAAAGAAATATCGACTTCTCCAGTTACTCTTTGAGAAGGTAGACCAAAAATCGTAAAAACATTCATGACCGGAATATATGAAATCATTGTATCAGCAGAAACCCCTGTAAATTTATAAATACAGCCTCTTATCTCTATCTGATCCTGCTGCTGGATTGGATAGTGGATAGAAGGAAAAACCCCTGATGCGCGCAGTTCCCTCAATACCTCTTCAGAAACCTTCTCTTTAATACTGGTCATATAGGAAATATCCTGTTGGGGTCGCATATCTACAAGCCCAGAAAAGCCGATAAAATCACCCTCTTTTTTATCAATCTTATCTTCTTGAGACTTCTCAGAATTCGACCTCTCTTCGGTAAAAGTAAAAAAACCTTCTTCCGATTTAATAATCCTATTCTTAGAGAATATGCAACCGGACACTAATGACAAACAAACAAAACCAATCGCTATAGAAAATATTTTACTCTTCATGTGCCTCTAAAGCCTCAATTCTACCTCTTGTCCATCTTTCTCTAATCTAACAGAAAATTCTTTAATCTCAATTACCCTATAGCCCTCAACCACATCTCCGCGAACAACCACCTCTGAATTAATCACTGCAAAAGGCAACTTGCTATCCCAAGAAATCCCCTCTAGTTTTAGAATTGATTTTTTATCTTTTTCTTGTTGGTTATTGAGGGCGTCTTTCTTTTCAGTAAAAGGATCACGGCCAAATTCTGGCTCACTTTTTGTCTTTGAGCTTTTGATATTTTCTTTAATACCCATAGAAAATTTTGCCAAACCTATAGCGCCAAAGCCGGTTGCTTGCATCGATATCCCAGCTTTTGGTTTATTTTTGGCCAGCTTTTTTGAAGTAGCTGAAATACTCCAGCTTATAATAAGAATAAAAATAACTATTAAGGTAAGTAAGATTAATAACTCTTTTTTCTTTTTATCCATTGTTAGTATCTGTTAATAAAAGATATGCGTTAAGAGACAATCTTATTTTTAGCAACCCATCCTTATCTGATTTAGTTAAATTTATACCCTCGATTGTAATAAAATAAGGTAATTTATTAGTTAATTCTTTAAGGTAATCTATGACCTTTACAAACTCCCCCGTTGCCTCGATAGCGATTGGCAGCACATAACAATTCTTACCCTCAACAGAGGGAGAGTCTTTTAAAGGGGTTTTAACCGAAGGTGTCAATGAAAGAATTTCAATATTTAAATCTTTGGCAACCTGAGAAATTCTCTTAATAATCTCTCCCTCTCTCGGAGGAAATCTTGTCTCTAAAATCTCCAACTTATTTTTCAAAATTTTTTTCGATTCTTCAATGCTGGAGCCCCCTTCTATTATTGACTTTATTTGCGCAATATCTCTCCTAAAGCTATCTAATGATTGTTTTGTTGAATTTGCCTTAATACTCTGAGGCAAATAAAAAAAGAAAAAAACTAAAATTATCCCAATAATAAAAATTAAAACCTCACTTAAAATAGCTTTCTCTAACTTATTAGTGGTAAAATTCATATTCTATTCTAATTTACTTTTTATTGAAAAAGAAAAACTTACTCCCTCACCTTTAGGTATCTTACTGGAAGAACTTAAATCTGTTGACTTAAAAAAGCTGGAATCTTCTATCCTATCCATAAAACGACTGATTTCAGTGGTTCCATCTTTTTCAGAGGCAGAGGCAATGCCATCTAATTTTAAGGTACCATCTCTTATATTGAGGTCGATTGAGGTAAGAATAATCGTATCGGGTATAATCCTTGAGATCTCTTTTAGATACCAATCAGCAGATATCTTTTCTTTTTTGAGTCTATCTTCTAAATTATTGCGATACTGAATCCTATCACCAAGAATCCTTAAATCTTCAAGAGACTCTCTTTCCTTCAAAATAAGCTTTAATTCGCCCTGTAACTTCTTTGAATTATAGAAAGTAAAAGCTACAAATATCAAAAAAACAATCGCTATTACAATTTCAGATAGCCGTATATAATTGATAACTTTCTTTTGAATCTTTATTAACTGAAATTCAGGGGGAAGAAGATTCATCTTAGCTTGCGGGGCCAGTGCCAATCCAACTACATTAGCAATTATGGCGAAATTATTCTCTAGTTCTTGTTTTTCTAAATAAGAATCTGCAATTGAATTGGGTATCTGAATTATCCGAATAGTAGCATTCATCCTCTGGTTAAGAAACACATTTAAATTCTTAAATCTAATTCCTCCACCGCCCACAATAAAGATATTCTTTACCGGTGGGGTTTGCGCGTTTTCTTGATAATAGTCTATAGAATGTTTTAGTTCGCTGACAAATTTCTCCAGCGAGGCCCTGAGCGCTGAAAGCAATTGCCCAGAGGTCAGATCGTATTCTTGTTCTGCGGAAACATTCTCTATTGGTTTCTGATTTTGCGTTTTGTTACTATTCTCACTAGAAGAAAATGAGGCAGATTCCCGAATCTGCATTTTTTCTTCTAAGGCCTGATTAAATTGCTTAGAACCAATAAAAAACCTTCTAAAAAACTTAATTCTGTATTCGTGATAGACTATAAAATCTGTTGAACTATAACCAATATCAATAACCGCGATTGTTTCTTTTTGACTAACACCTAATTCTCTTAATAAAGCAATCAAAGAAAATGCTGAAATATTTATCGAGCCAATGATAAAACCTTTATTTATTAAGGCTTGACAGATTTGCTGAATGCGGTCTTTTCGCGCTACAGCACAAACAACCTCTATCTTTTTATTTCCTTCGTTATCCGTTTTCTGACCATTTATCTCATAATCAAAGATAAAAGAAGAATCTATTCCAAATTTAGTATTTAGATAGAGCTGGGCAGCTTGTCGAATCTCATTTTTAGGAATGTTTGGCAAATCAATTATTTTTACCTGCAAAGTATCGTCGCAAAAATTTATCAAAATGTTCCTTGTAAAAATAACTCTTGAAATTAATTCTTTCTCCAAAAGTTCAGCAACATAGTTAATCCTATTTTCAACAGGAATATCTGATATATTGACGACCTTAAAAAACTCAAGGCGGGCTTTTGCGTTTGAGCAATTTACTACCGCAATCTTAAAATTAAAAGAACCTAGTTCAATGGCAACGCTTAACTGGTTTCTCTTGGGCATATTATGATGATAAATTTTACTTTAAGTCAATAAAATTAATATTTTTAAATAAATTAATCAAACTTATCTAAATTAATTATACTTTTGCCGGCATAAAAATCAATAGAAAAAATTGAGATGTTTTTTTTAAAAAATAAAAGAGTTATCTGGCTGTTATAGATAACTCTTTTATTTTATCTTTTCTTATTGATTATTGAAATTTGCCTAAATCAACAATATCTTCTCACGCTACTACCAGGTCAGTTCCTGACCATTGGCATCACAGGCAGTTACTTTTCCATTACTACTCTCATACTTCCATGCAATATTAGTGCCACATGCAGTACCTACATTACTACTTCCGACTAAAGGATTTTCTGGTACTTTACCATCAGCAAAATAACTGCCCTCTATAGTAGCAGGAAAGCTGGCAGCGCCATTTGCAACATTATTAGCATATCGCATTGCAACTGCTGAACGGATAGTACCTAAACCTGCTTTTGCTGCATTTTCTTTTGCCTTAGTTTGAAGGTCGACAAATGCCGGCACAGCTACTGCAGCTAAAATTCCAATTATAACGATAATTATTGCTAACTCTACTAACGTAAAACCTTGTCTTTTCATCTGCTCACCTCCTTTAATTCGTTCGTTTTTTAAAAATTGGTTTACAATTCTTTTTAAGTAATCTCTTTACTTGTGTTATTTTAACCTCCATTACTCTAACTGTCAATAAAATAATAAAACAAAGGCCATCTTAAGCTAAAGTAACAATAACTCTAGCAAAAAACTTTCTAAGCTTGCTAAGAAGTTTAAATTTTTTTGCTTTAAACAAACTAATGTACTACCTTAGCAATATTCCACATCGGCAAAAATACCGCAAGTGCTATTCCTAGAATTAAAGTTCCTAAAACAATAATCAAAAGCGGTTCAATCAAAGTAGTCAGATTCTTTATTATATAATCTGCCTCTTTATCGTAATAGTCAGCGATACTCAAAAGAAGCTCGTCCATTTTGCCACTCTCTTCGCCCATTACTACCATCTGTACCACCACAGGAGAAAAAACTTTTAACTGTTTCATTGGTTCGCTGATACTTTTACCTTGATTAACACTTTCCTTAATCTTATCAATTGCATCTTTCATAATGACATTGCCTGTAGTCTTTGAAGCCAAATCAAGTACCTTTACTATAGGAACTCCTACATTAGTCAAAACACCTGTAATGCGACAAAAACGAGAATTATACAACAGCGATAATAAATTTCCGAAGACAGGTAACTTTAGTTTTAAGCCATCCCAAATCCACCTACCTTTTTGGGTATTTACAAATTTATTAAAAGAAAAAATCAGGGTTGCCAAAATCAAAATAAATAACCACCAATAATGAGAAACAAAATTATTTGTGGCAATAAGAATCCTGGTTGGTAAAGGAAGCTCTGCTTTCATCTGAGAGTATATATTTGCAAAACGCGGAACAATAAAACTAACCACCACAATTACGCCCAAACCGATTGCCGATAAGGCAATTATGGGATAACGGGTTGCTGACTTTATTTTCATCCTGATATCTGCCTCATATTCTCCTATCTCAATAAGTCGATTTAAAATATCTACTAATATTCCTCCTGTCTCAGCTGAACGAATCATATTACTATAAAATTCATCAAAGATATGTGGATATTTGGCTAATGCATCAGACAAATTTGCCCCTTCTTTTACATCGCTAACGATTCCTTCTAGCGCACTGGCTAATTTTTTATTCTTGGTCTGCTCCTTTATAGCGGTAATACTTCTTACTATAGGAAGCCCTGCCTTTTGCAGAGCCAATAGCTGTCTGGTAAAGAGATTTATCTCCTCTTGTTTTACCTTAGCGAATCTATCCAAAAAAGAAAACAAAGAAGATTCTTTTACTTCTTCTAAAGTTAAGGCGATGAGCTGCATCTTCTCTAATTCAATAGCCACTTGTTTTCTGTCTTCTGCCTTTATTTGACCTTTTACTAATTTACCAGTTTTATCTCTTGCGCTATATCGAAAATCAGGCATAATTTAACCTCCGGCTAACTAAATATTTTATTTATTGATATTCTTTTAAATGTTTAAAATAGGGCTCAATCCATGAATTCGGCTCAATAACTATCTGATTAAAACCGAATGAGCTATTTTGGTCCTGTCCTTTCCTGGTATTACTTAACATATTTATTATCTCTTCATTATCATAGATAATCAGGACATTATTATCAATAGAATTTGAGGTAAATAGTGAGGCAATCAGACTTCCTTTTATCGTACATTCACTTATATTGGTTCTACTTACATCTGCGCCGTCATGATAAACTAATCCTCTTACCTCTGGGCCAAACCTAATATCTAATCCAGAATCAACACCAAAAAACCCTACTGGCCTAAGCGATAAAGAGATAAAACTTCCTGAAGCAAACGTATTTGTTCCTTGAATAATTAATGAGTTATTAATGGTATCGTTATTGCGATCAACAAAGACATTACAATTTAAACACCTACTACCACTATACATTTCAACTCTACGGCCACCTAATAATATAGAATCTTCAACTACAGCGGCTAATTCAAGACGCAAATAATTGTCTAGAGCAAAATTACTTGAAGCAGAATATAAAGTTGAATCGGTAACTTTGGCAGAAGATGAAACCAGAATTTTATTTCGGGACAAAATCCTCGAGGTCTTAATGTTAGTTCCGGGATTGGAGATAACAATTCCTCCTCCTACGGCATCAGCCCCACTATAAAAGACTACGTTTCCAGAGCGCTGAGGATTCACCAAAATGGAACTATTATTGCTTCCAATTTCAATATTATTTTTAGCTAAAAAATTTATTGTTCCGCCAGGGCTTGGTGATATAGTCACATTCCCACCTGAAATTTTTATACTTCCTTGCTTAGCAATAAAATTTCCAAAACCATTAATATTGACTGTTCCTGAAATTCCTGAAATAGAAAAATCGCCACTATTGCAGACATAATTCTGTCCAGTTAAATCAATTGTCTCTCCGGATATCCAACATTTATAGACAGGATTTGCATAGCTTGAAGCACTGATAACTCCATCATAACCATCCATATCTACCTTAAAACTATTCATCGTATCCGTATAAACGCCTGCATCAAAAGGAGGCACTGCATTAATATTATTGCCGGCAAATGGATATTCATTATCAATTGTCACATAATTACAATCCTGGCAACCAGTACCTGAAATTGTTGTTCCAGCCGGATGATAAAGTCTTCCAGCTGTTATAAAACTATTATTTACCCAACTAACCGAACCCGCAGCATACATATCGCCAACAATACTACTATTATTTGAAATTTGAAGAGTTGGACCTCTGCCCCAAAACAAGCTAAATAAAGAAGCTCGTGGCAATCTATCAACTACTATTCTAATTGAGTATTCTATTGGCTTAGTAAGAGACCTGCCGGCCCTTTTCCATCCTATGCCAGTAGACAACATTCTGGCTCTTGTTATAATTTCTGCGCGCTGATAACTTTGCCTATTGTCACTATCTATATAAGGATAATTGACTTCAATATCAACAAAATATTGATCCTCGCCGGTTATGGAAATCTCCATATTATTAAAAAAACCCTGGTCTCTAACTAAAGCAATGGCCCCGTTCCAGTCGTATCTTAAAAATTGTAAATAATACATCAAAATTGCCCGAGCAATATATTTAACCTTCTTCTGTTGGGCTGACGCTAACCTGACACTTGTGTTGATGCTGGTAAAAATCGAAAGCGCAACAAGATTAAACAGAACCAAAACAATCATAATTGCAATTGCTAAAACCGCTGCCTGACCTTTTTTATTAAAAATAACTGTTTTAAAAAAAACCATACCTTTTTAATTTTTTATTATTTATTAATTAAACTTGTATCCCAGGGGTTGATTAGCACTATTTAAACTGATTCGAATATTCCTGCTGATGCTTTGCTCCTCACTGCCTACAGTTATAGCAACGCCTACTGAAGCAATACTGAGACGGTCTTCTGTGGTAGCAACAGGATCAATCTTGCTATCTTTATAGTCAAAATAAGTAAAGGATAAATTAGTGACTTTATCTAATAAGATATCTTCGATATTATTGCTCCTTCGAATTAGTCGATTATGGTCTTTGTCCCAATAATAAAAATCGACCTGATAACCACAACCAATTGCAAGATGAGTAGCATTAGCAATAGTAAGACCATTGGCATTCTCACCCCAGGCCCCAATACAACTAAAACTTTGCCTCCGCCACGGAATTGACATTAAATCATTTTCTAAGCGCAGTAATGCTATATCTAGGCCCTGAATTAGTTCGCTACGATTAATTACAAATGAGAGGGCTCTAGATGCCTCAACAATAATACTACCAACCGTCACAAAAATTATACCAACAATTACTACAAAAATAGTTAATTCTACTAACGTAAAACCTTCTTTAAGAGACGAGATTGATAAATTGTGGAAAAATTTCTTATTAAACATCATTATTATATTTAATCACTATTATATCTAGTCACTAGAGTAAACAATAGAACACCTTCAATCTGAGGATGGGCTACAGAGACAAATATGCCTTTAAAATCATCGGGATTGGGGGCATCTTCTATTGGAGCAACAGTAATATCATAACTGTAGTCCTGAAAAGGTGGCTCAAAATTCTGATAACCTAACTCATCGTCAACAATGGCTGAAAACACCTTTCCTAATGTCTCCTGCATTTTTTCTTCTGCTAAATCTGTAGCTATAGAAATAATTTCAGCCCGGTGGTGCTGCTCTAAAATCTGCCTAAATATCAATAAACTAGGTAAAACCATTATGCCTAAGATAAGGATAAGAACCACAGAATCAATTAATAAAATCCCCTTTTTTTCTCTCATCACAATAAGTTATAAGTAAAGAATTTTTTTAGCAAAATTCTATTGTATTACTTTGGTCTTAATGAAACAAAGCCGGTGCGCGGCTCAACTACTACATCGAGCATATTATTGAATCTGACGTAGCTGTCGTCATCGAGCTCTACAACCCCTGGAGAACCAGGCCACCAAGTATAACTATAAGGTCTGCCATTGGGATCAAAAATTAAAAACCAAAGAAGATTCCCTGCTCCAGTCCCCGGTGAAAAACCTGTTTTTGTAATCTTTACTCCCGCAAATTGAGTCAGGGCTTTTTCAAGAATAGTTCCAGAGGCAAGCTTATAATCAGAAAAACACACCCGCATCTCTTTATTTGTGGAGGGGTCTGTTAATGGAAACCATGTCCAAGATTGATAAGGCACTTGTTGGTCTGAGGTCTCCTCAATCCAACCTTGATAGTTGTTTTTGCCAACCCCTACTGCCTCAGGCATAGACTCTGTTAAAAAAAGAATACCTGTGCGTGTGCGAGTAACCATAGCAATCTTTTGGATGTAGCGAATATGGGATTGGAGTTGACGAGCAGCTAGACGAACGCGCATTTCTAAACTATTATTAATATTGATTGTAGCGGTACTTAAAGTAAATAAAATTGCCGTAATAATAAGGGTGACTACGAGCTCTACTATAGTATAACCTTTGGCGGAAGATATGGTTTTAGATAAGCTCCCGATAATATAACGCGTTTGTCTGTTGAGAGGTATATTTTTTGTTATAGATTTGAACTTGGCTAAGAAGAATTTTTTAAAAAACATACGGTTCGCTTGACACTAGGCCATAGTTGCTCTGAGGAGTTCGTCTATCGTTGTTAAACCAGCTTCGACTTTCTTCATTCCATCATCAAAAAGCGTAGTCATGCCTTTGGAAACCGCTACTTTTTTGATTTCATCTTGAGAGGCTCTGGCTACAGTAAGTCTTCTTATTTCTTCGTCGACAACCAAGAGTTCAAAAATACCTATTCTCTTTGAATAACCAGTGTTGTTGCATTCCTGGCAACCCTTTCCATGGTAAAATTTTATTTTTTTGGTTAATTTTAATTCTTCCAATAATTTTTCTGGTGGCTCGAATTCCTCTTTACATTTAGGGCAAATCAGACGCACCAATCTCTGAGCCAAAACTCCTATAACGGAACTCGCAATAAGAAAAGGCTCCACGCCCATATCTATAAGTCTTGTGACGGCACCGCTGGCGTCATTAGTATGAAGGGTAGAAAAAACCAGATGTCCGGTTAAAGAGGCCTGAACTGCAATTTCTGCGGTTTCTCTATCTCGAATTTCACCTACCATTATCACATCGGGGTCTTGCCGCAAAATACTTCTCAAACCATTAGCAAAAGTAATACCGGCTTTGGGATTAACCTGACATTGACGAATCAATGGTAGCTCATACTCAACAGGATCCTCGACGGTAATAATATTTAGTTCCATTGAATTAATAGTGCTAAGTGCTGCGTATAATGTAGTGGTCTTTCCGGAACCCGTTGGTCCGGTTACTAAAATAATTCCGTTTGGCCGCTGAATTAATTTGTTAAAAATCTCTAAATCTCTATCCTGCAGACCTAACTCACCCAATCCTAACATCACCGCTGACTTATCCAAAAGTCTCATAACCAAATTCTCTCCATAAATGGTAGGAAAGCTTGAGACCCGGATATCTAAATTTTTATTTTCCATTGTCATTCTAATTCTGCCATCTTGGGGTTTTCTTTTTTCAGCGATGTCCATATTTGCTAAAACCTTTATTCTAGAAACCAATGCATTCTTAAGATAATTGGGAATGGTCTTTATTTCATGGAGTACGCCATCGATACGATAACGTACGCGAGCAAAATCTTTTTCTGGTTCAAAGTGAATATCTGAGGCCCTTTCTTTTACGGCGTTAAAAATTATGGTATTGGCTAATTGGATTATCGGGGCTGGAATATTCTCCTCTATATCTTCCTCAAAAGCTACAGCGCCATCCTTCTGGGCCTCTAAATTTATACCTTTTATTAATTGATCGATATCTGATTCGGTGCCGTAGTATTGTTCGATAAGCTGGTCTATAGCAGTCTCAGTAGCCATTACTGGCTCAATAACAGAAATTTGAGTATCTTTTCTAATTTCGTCAATTGCAGCTAGGTCTTTGGGATCAGTCATTGCTACTGTTAAAGAATTACCTATTCTAAACAAAGGGATTGCCTTGTATTTCTTTGCTGTCTTCTCTGGAATTAATTTAAAAATCTCGGGTTTTATTACATAATCATGCAGATTGACGTAAGCAACGCCGATGGCTTCGGCGTAATGTGCAACTATATCATTTTCACTGATAATCTCTAATTTTTCTAAAACCTTGATGACCGGCAAGCCGGTCTTAACAATCTCTTCTTCTACCTGCTTTAATTGCTCTTTGGTTATGAGCCCGCGCTTCTGTAAAAAATCTAATATGTCTTTTTTCTTTAACACTGCTTAATCTGTCCTCTAAAATCCTTTATTAAACAGATGGTCTTTCTAATTAATTATTCGTCCGGATACAATTTTATTCGAGGGCATTTTCGCTTTTCGGCATTCTTGACAAATTCAGCAAGAATGGCCTTGTCTTCTTTACTTAAATCTACAAATTTTAGCCCACATCGATATTTGCGCTGGGTAATAAAATTACAGTATCTAACTTCTGCCTTAATCTCTAACTGCCTTTGAATCCCCAATACGCTACCATCTATCTTTAGCTCTAAAAGCAATCCCGTAGGCAAATAATATTCGCTATAGATACCTATCCCACCTAAAGAAATATCGATAGCTTGGCCAGAGAACTCCTCCTTGATAAGATTGACGGAGTCGCGCATCTTCTCAGAAACTTTAATTGAACTTATTTTCGCGTCAAAGATTACTCGTGGATGGAGACGACTCTCAGGAAATTTATTCTTATCTTGCTGTGTCATCGCTAACAAACCTTTTTTTTCTTTCGTAAAGATAATGTGAGATAAAATCCCCTATTATCTTTTTATTTGCTTGCGAAATATCAATAAATTCAACCCCGATTATAAACTTATTTCCGTAAGGACAAATCCGGACTACTCTGCCCTTCGATACTAAATCTTTCTTTAAGCTCAAAGCCCTGTGGTTAATCCTCATATAAATAATGCTACCAATATTAAAGACGGAATCCGACAACAGACCTACGCCCTTGAGGCTAATATCAAATAGATAACAAAAATACTTCTTCTTTCTTAAGGGGGATTCTTTAGCGCTGCTTAAGAAGCAATACCATACTTTTAGATCTTCTTTTTGCTCAGCCATTTTTTGATTTAAGACGTGTTATTATAATAGAAGGCTAATCTGAATTTAAATTTTCTTATATATATTTTATAATATTATGAAATACCAAATAGTCAAATAAAAAATAGGGTTTTTAAAAAAGATGTTGATTATTCTTAGCAATCTCATGTTATAATAGGAGTTAAGAAATTATACAATTTTAAGAAAATGGCCACGGTTTTTCTAGTATATATCTTAGGACAATTGGTTTTGTTTACTTCCTTTTTGATTGCCAAATCAAAAGAGAAGGCTGCCCCAAAGAAAAAAGGTCGCCAACTCATTCAAGAGCTCCAAAACCAAATAATCTATCTTCAGCAAGAATTAGATACTGCCAAGAATACCTATGCCTCCCAATATAATGAACTACAAGAAGTAAAGAAGGCTAACTCTGAATTAGATAGCCAGTTGCAAAAACAAAAAGAACTGTATTCAATGGCTAATCTAGAAATAAACCAGCTGAAACAGAAAAACTCCGAGTTAACCGAATCCCTTCTTATAAAGGAAAAAATATTAGAAAATAGCATAGCCCAAGAAAAGACCAACCAGAATAAACTAAAAGAAAAGGATGCAAAAATTACTGCCTTAGAAAAAGAAAAGAATGAATTAGCTTTACAAATAAAAAATCTCCGAGCAGAACAACAAACCACACTAATTAAAGAAAAAGAAGAACTCACTAATCAACTCCTAAAACAAAAAGAATTAATTTCACAGCTAAAAGAAGAAATTCAACTCAAGGACAATGAGTTAAAAAATATCTCTTCACAAACCGTAAATAAAAACTCGCAGTTAATACAAGCGGAAGAGAAAAAATTAAAAGAGACTATTAATAATTTCCAACTTAAAATAAAAACATTGGAAATGGAAAATCTCAATCTTCAACAACAATTGCAAAAAAAAGAACAAGGGCTGAATCTAGCAATCAAAGAATTGGAGCAAGAAAAAACTAAGAGTACAAAATTTAATAATGAACTGGATTCTAAAGAAAAAGAGATTAAACAATTAAACTCTAAAATCCAAACACTGGAAAATCAAGCCAAAGAAGATTCACAAAAGATGCTACAGTTAGAGCAGGAAAATCAACAATTAAAAGACAAACTTAAATCTATTTTAACGACAAACTTAAAAGATAATAACCAACCGAGCGGACAGTCGCAAGTTTCTTATCAGCAAAACCTAGCAGAGCCACCTTCAATTACAGAGGATGAGATAAAACGAAAAACCCAAATTGATATAGAAAGAGAAAAAAACAGAGATAAAATTGGCCAAATCTTATTGCAACATAATCTAATCACCAAAGAAATTTTAGATAAGGCACTTAAATACCAACAAGAATTCGGCGGTAATATTACTCAGTATCTATTAGGTTTTGGTTATGTCGATGAAGGCGAATTGGCAAAATGCCTTTGCGTCCAATTTGGCATTCCCTATCTTCCTTTGCGCTCCTATAAAATTCCCGACCATATCATTAAACTGATTCCCGTAAACATTGCAGAAAGATACTGGCTTATTCCTGTAGACAAATTTAAAGACACAATAACAGTGGTAATGGTAGATCCCTTTAATACAAAGGCCATAAAGGAAATTGAGCAATTAACTGGTTGCACTGTCCAGCCCTTTTTAGGGTTACTCTCGGAGGTAGTCGATGCCTTAGAAAACTATTATAATATTATAATGAAAGGTACAAAATTTTCAGAAAAAAGCAGCCTGCCCTTTTTTATTGAAACACAAACTTACCAGGGTCCGGAGAGGAGAAGATCGATACGATATAAAACCAACATAGATGTTAATTTTGCGGAACAGAATCAATATAAGGCCTCTAAGATTAAGGATATAAGTTATGATGGTTTTCTTTTTGAATCGGAAAAACCACTAACAATAGGTTCGATAGCTACATTTCAAATCAATCTTCCTAAAGAATGGAGCCAGTTGCCCATTGCTGCGATTGTTCAAATTATGAGGGTAAAACAGCTTGAAGAAAACAAATTTGATATAGGCGCAAGGATTATCAAGATAGCTAAAGATGAATTAAGTCTTATTCTCAAATATGCCTCAAACCAAAGCAAATAATTATAGAGACCAAAATTTTCTTTCCTAAAATAAGCTAAAACAAAATTATTCTCAATTAAGCTTTAATTTATAAAGCAAGCCGCACCAACCTTCAGCCTTTCTAATGAGTAGACATTTCATTTTTTTACTTTTGAAATTATCTCGGAAAAAATTATATTTTTTAAGCGATATTCCAGAAACGGCCAAATAACCACCTGGCTTAATAAAGGTTGCTATTTTCTTGCGATAATTTATTAAATCCTCTGTTGTCAGATTGACAGCTACAAAGTCAAACCGGCTCTCTGGAGCAAAATCTTTTAAATCAACGCATTTTAAATAGCCTACCTTTACAGAATTTAATTTTAAGTTAATTCTGGCTGTGGCTATTGCCTTTGGGTCATTATCGATACCGTAAAGAATTTTACCACCTAAATACTTGGCAATAATTAGAAGGATCCCTGTTCCTGTTCCGATATCTAAAAAGCTCTTAAATTTACCTTTCTTGGCTTGGATAAACTGTGCTATAAATCTTGTGGTAGGATGATGCCCTGTTCCAAAAACTTTATCTGTATCGATAAAGATGGTATTTTTTCTATAATTTGTTTGTTTAGATTTCTTCCAATAAGGTACAACCCGAATCGCTTTAGTTATGTTGAAAGGTTCTAATTCTTGCTTCCAGCGCATCTGCCATTGCCGATTTTCTAACCTATTAACTACTATTTTAATTCCCCTTAATCGCAATAATCTAATTTGCCTCTTAAGCCGGTGGGTTTTTTTGGCTTTACCCACAAAAAAACATATTCGTTTGCTATCATTTTCTCTTATCTCAACAACCTCTCTTTTTGAGATGCCTAAATTTTCTAATAAACAAAATAGCAATTCTGATTGGGCAGGGATCTCTTTCTTAAAGAAAATATTAAATTCATAGCTTACAGCCATATATTTCCTTAAATCCTTAAATGTAAGTTAAATAATGCAAATCGCTGTGATTAAAAAACAAAAACCACCGACAATTCGATGGTTTCTAATCATTTGGAAAAGCTATTTTTCTTTTACTTAATAATTTTTATTCTTTGAAGCTACTCTTTTCTATATGTTGAAAAATGGTTGCGGGGGGACGATTTGAACGTCCGACCTTTAGGTTATGAGCCTAACGAGCTACCAGGCTGCTCCACCCCGCGATATTCTTGCCAATCTGTTTCTATAAATTCTACGTTTATCTAATAGCTTCTTATTATAAAATATAATTTCCTAAATGTAAATTAACTGCGGTATACAAAAATTAGTCCTCTGGAGCTATTTTATATATTATTTCACCCTCTTTTGCAAAATTTAATTTTCTCCGCGCAACCGTCTCTATATAAACTGGGTCGTTCTGCAATCGGTACTGCTGTTCTTTTAATGCCTTATTCTCCTTAATAAGTTCCAACATCTTTTTTTCTATATCTTTTTTTGACTGTGCTAAATCTTGATAACGAGAAAAGGCGGGGATAAAACTTCCAATAATTAATAAGGAAATAAAAAATAAGGGTATTCTTTTAAACATAACATTATCTTCGTATAATTCATCCTGCCTTTAGTATTAGAAGTATCATAATCCCAAATATAAGTCAAGTCAAATTGTTTATTAGAGAAATTGTAATTTTACAATACCTTTGATTAAATTTAAGTCTTTACCATTCCTAAATTAATTGATTATTTTAGTATTTTATGATATAGTTTAAGAACAAAAATAAATTTAAAGAGCGGCATAATAAAGATTATATTTTCTTTCTAACTTGGAATTTCTTAATAATTGGAGGTAGCGGTGGATATTAATTGGAGAAAGATTAAATTTTATATTTCTCTATATTGGATAAGGATAATTATCATTACTGTAATAATAGCCCTTAGCATAAGCCTTACAATATTGCTTATCCAGGGCGTGAAAGCCTGGAATAACTCAGGACGGTTTATGCAACAATCACAACTTGCCCAATTTCCAATAAATTTCTACTTTTATATTGTCAGCGGTTTAATTCACGGCGCAGTATGGGTAGGGATGTGGTATTGGCTTATATATAAAAAAGGGGGTAGTAATTTTGTTCAACAAAAAAAGAAAGCAATAAAAGGTAATGCAGTAAATATCAATTGGAGTGATGTTATTGGAATGGACGAGGCCAAACAAGAGGCCTTGGAGTTTGTAAAATTAATCAGCGAACGAGCTCGACTCCAACAAATCGGCGCCCCTCTAATAAAGGGCCTTCTATTAATAGGCCCTCCTGGCTGCGGTAAAACATATCTGGCTAAAGCAATAGCAACTGAATCGCGCCTGCCATTTATATCTATCTCCGGTTCCGAGTTCGTAGAAATGTTTGTAGGAGTTGGTGCGGGAAGAATTCGTTCATTATTTAAACAAGCTCGCGAATTAGCCCAAATAGAAGGCGGCTGTATAATATTTATTGATGAGTTAGATGCTGTAGGCGCCCAACGAGGAGTGGAAAGAGGAGGCGGAGGTCAAACAGAATATAATCAGACCCTTAATCAACTTTTGGTCGAAATGGATGGCATAAAAGACAAACCTTATAATATAGTGGTGATAGGGGCTACAAATATGTCAGAAAAATTTCTTGATCCTGCTCTGCTTAGGCCAGGTAGATTTGATAGAAAAATATACGTTGACCTTCCAGATTTAAAAGATAGAGAGAAGCTCTTCGAATACTATCTAAGAAAAACAAACTACAACCCAAATATTAAAATTGATAAGCTGGCGCGTTTAACTGTTGGGGCAAGCCCTGCGGATATCGCAAACATTATAAACGAAGCAAGTATAATCGCCGCAAGAAATAAAAAATTTCAGATTGATATGGACTCAATTGATGAGGCGCGAGAAAGAATTTCACTTGGTATAAAAAGAAGGGTTAGATTATCTCCTCAAGAAAGAACAAGGTTGGCTTGCCATGAAGCCGGACATGTTGTTATAACATATCTTGCCGCACCCACTAAGGATGTCTTTAAAGCAACTATTATTCCTCGTGGTCCTACAGGTGGGGCAACTTGGCTGACAGAGAAAGAAGAAACTTTTGTAAAAGATATGAATTTATTATTGGAAGAAATAAAAATAGGGCTTGCCGGTTTCGAGGCAGAAAAAATAAAATTTGGAACAACCTCTTCTGGGGTAGGAAGCGATTTCGACCAAATAACAAGGCTTATACATAATATGGTTTGGCGGTGGGGAATGGGAAAATCTGGATTAATAGGAGACTTTGAACAAAAACTGCAGGACCAATCTCTCTCCTATTCTACGAGCACAACACTAAATAAAGACGAAAATTCTATCTTAGAGGAGTGCCTCAATGAGGTTGATAATACCCTTAAAAAAAATTGGGATATTGTTGAGCGTCTTATTGAAGAACTTGTCAAAAAAGATGAATTAGATTTTGACGAGATAGAAGCTATTTTTAAAGAATTTGGTAAATCAAGGACGGCTTCAGACGCTAATAAAAATAATTAACCACAAATTTTATGGATGTTTCTACCGCCCGTTTAAAAACAGCATATCACGAAGCAGGTCATATAATTATTGCCTATCTTTTAGTTCCAAGCAAAGAAATAACAAAAGCAAACATTAATTATCAAGACCAACTGCGCGGTTCCAGCTGGATAACTGATAAGGAATATTCGGCAGCCCAAGATAAATTCCATCTACTAGGGGAAATAAAAATTGCCCTCTCTGGCTTTGCTGCCGAAAAAATTAAATTTGGCGTGACCTCGAATATTGTCGAAAAAGAATTTGAGGTTGCTACTACTCTTGCTCATCATATGGCTTGGCGGTGGGGAATGGGAAAATCTGGGTTAGTAGGAAACTTTGAATTACAAGAAGGTAGCTGGATATCTCAGGATATCCATCAAGAATTAGATAATGATGCTCGTAATATTATTGATGACTCCCTCGCAGAAGTAAACGAGGTATTGAGGAAAAACATATCGCTTCTAGACAAATTGGCAACAGTCTTGGCCGAAAAAGGAGAATTAACAGCAAAAGAAATCGAGACAATCTTTAAAGAATTTGGAAAACAAAGACCAACTATTGACGAACTCTATTCTCAACCTAAAGAAACCAAAGAAGGTCAAATAGGCTGGGATGATGTTATTGGTATGCAAGAGGCCAAAGTTGAAGCCCAAGAAGTCGTTCAACTAATTCGTGACCGAGCTGAAGTAAAAAAGATTGGCGGGAGAATACTCAAGGGCCTACTTTTAGTTGGACCTCCTGGTTGTGGTAAGACTTATCTCGGTAAAGCAATAGCCACAGAATCAAATCTTCCCTTCTTATATAAAGCTGGTTCAGAATTTGTTGAAATGTTTGTAGGTGTAGGGGCAAGTAGAGTTCGACGTCTCTTTCGCCAGGCTCGTGAATTAGCCCAAGCCAAAGGAGGATGTATTATTTTTATCGACGAATTCGATGCACTAGGGGCAAGGCGTTCATTAGATTTAGGTTTTGGGGGGACAACAGAACATAATCAGACCTTAAACCAACTTCTCGTGGAAATGGACGGCCTCAAAGAAAAAGATAATGAATTTAACATAGTGGTTATCGGTGCAACTAATGTTGATATGAAATATTTGGATCCTGCAGTTTTACGACCTGGTCGTTTTGACCGAAAGATTGAAATCACCCTGCCAGATTTAACTGATAGAAAAAAACTTTTTGAATACTATCTTAACAAGATAAACTATGATAAAGAAAAAATTAACATCGAACACTTAGCAAGAATCTCAATCGGATATAGTCCTGCAGATATATCGAATCTCACCAGAGAGGCTGCTTTGATTGCAATCCGAAATAAAAAAGACAAAGTTAGTATGGAAGAAATAAGTGAAGCAATTGACCGAATAGAAATGGGAATAAAACGACGCTCATATCGTTCCAGCCGAACACAAGAATTTGTTGCCTATCATGAGGCCGGACATACTCTAGCTGCCTATCTTCTCTGCCCACATTTAGAAGTTTTTAAAGTCACTGTAGCTCCTCGTGGTCACGCAGGTGGGTTTATGTCTCCCTTACTAAAAGAAGAGATTTCCGCAGATGACCGCAATGAACTTATCTCAGAAATAAAGATGCTTCTTGGTAGTTACGTGGCTGAGAAAGTTAAATTCAACGTTACAACAGGTGGGGTCAGCAACGATTTAGAGCGCGCCCTCCAACGTGCGCAATTTATGGTTTACAACGTAGGAATGGGTAAGTCTGGCTATCTTGGTAATTTTTCTAATTTAACTGATTCTCAAGGACATATGCTAATTTCAGAAACACTAAAGGCTAAGCTCGATGAGGATGTTCAAGAAATATTAAAAAGTTGTAAGCAAGAATTAGAAGAGCTATTTGTTAATAAAATACATATTCTTGACCGCTTAGCTCAAGAATTAATAAAAAAAGAAACTCTCGATTACAATGAAATCGATAAAATCTTTAAAGACTTCAATATTACTCGTCCTACTCTTTCTTAATCTATACTTTTTTAGCGGATGTCAACAAAAACCACAGCTTTCTTCCGAAGAAAAAAAGTCTACTATTGAGCAAACTCTCATAAATAGTTTTCTAACAAACAACAAGCTTAACTACCAATTAGATATAAATACGAAAATCGTAGGCAAAACTTTCTGGATTTATATTGCCACCGACCAAGAGATAATTTCTTTGGAAACACAGCCTAGCGAAGAACTACTACCTAAAATTATAAAATTTATTGATGTAAAGTCTACTTTCAAAAACTCAAATTTTACAATTGAATATATCTTTCTCAAAAACAAACCCGACGAATACTCTCCTTTTCTAAAGAACAGAGATATTCTCCAAGAAAAGTCTCTTTTAGGAAAAGAGCTATATCCTGAAACAACAAATCAATTCTTAGAAATATTCCAGAAGACCTACGTAGCTATTGGTGATATTATATCAGATGTGAGGGATATAAATTTTTTTGTTATTGCTATTGCTGATATTAAAAGGGGGATAAAATCGACATTAGTAATTCATAAATTGGACTTAGAAAAATCGCTTTTAAATATTTTACCCTACAATGAATTCTCAAATAGGATATTTAGAAGAAATGTAAAGGATCCTGAGATAAAAAATGATAAATATGGTTTACATATAAAGTACATTGATATCTCATTAATTGATTTTCTAAATAATCAAATTGAGTCAAAAGTATTTTCTAAACTCTATGAGATGTTAAAATTTGAAGCCAAAAAAGTGCAAGAGTTAGAAGATATTCAGGAAATAATACTAAAGTCTTTATATGAAGTGGTGATACTAAACTACGAATTTTATGACTTCTATGTAGTAGACGTTACTGATATGATTTCAAAAAAGTCTTTCACCATCAGCAAGTCCAGTCTAATAAAAAAATTCAAGGAATAATATAATTTATCTGCAAAATTAAGTTGTGCTCTTTAACAAATTTCAAAAATTATTTTTTTATAACCTTCCTACCTTTTATAATTAATCTATCGCGACAAACAAGCTGAATGGCTTTATAATAAAGTCTATGCTCAACTTTATGAATCCTCCTTTCCAAAGAGCCAACTGTATCGGACTGTTTTATTGGTACTGCTTGTTGGAGAATGATTGGGCCGTGGTCCATTTTGTTATCGACAAAATGGACTGTTACGCCGGTAACCTTTACACCATAATCGAAGGCATCCTTTATACCATTGGCGCCTTTAAAAGATGGAAGAAGTGCCGGATGAATATTAAGTATCTTATTGGGGTAGGCATTTAAAAGGTCTCTGCCGACAATCCGCATAAAACCAGCCAAAACCAATAGCCCTACCTTCTCTTTATTTAATTCTTCAATAATATGTTGTTCAAAATGACTCTTGGATTTAAAATCTTCGGGCCTAACAACTAAAATCTTTATTTTGGCTTTAATTGCCCTTTTTAAGGCATAGGCCTTAGGATTGTCACTTACCACCAATGCAATTCTTACCCCTTTTAGTTTTTTGGCTTTAATTGCATTAATGATTGCCTGTAAATTGGTACCGTTGCCTGAACAGAATACTGCGATATTAACCATCTCAATTTCTCCCTACAATACACTTAGTAGGACAGACTTGAATACACTCACCTAAATTCTGACATTTAGCATAATCAAAAACTGCAAGATTATTTATAACTGTTATTGCCGATACTGGACAGGCCTTCTGACACTTATAACAACCGATACATCCAACCGGACACACATCTAAAACTAACTTACCGAAATCAAGCGAGCTGCATCTTACATAAAACTTTTTCTCAACAGGTACTAATGTAAACAATTTTTTGGGACATATCTGGACACACTTACCACAGCCAGTGCATTTATTTTCATCAATAATAGGTAATTCATCTGGTCCCATTGTAATAGCGCCAAATGGACAAGCTCTAACACAGCTACCAAATCCTAAACATCCCCAGATGCAGGCCTTTTGACCTCCAGCAATTAAATTTGCGGCGATACAATCTTTAATCCCTTCATATTTAAATTTATCCTTAGCCCTCCTGCCACCTCCACAATGAAGCACCGCTACGGTCTTTGTTTTAGTTTTTAGCTGTTGTCCTAAGATTTCTGCTATCTCTAATTTTTTGTTTATTTCCGTTACAGGACATTTATCAACTGTGCAACTGCCCTGAATTAAACCTAAGGCAAACCCCATACAACCAGCCATGCCACAAGCCCCACAATTTGCACCGGGAAGTCGTGTGTAAATTGCCTCTATTTTGGGATCGGCTGAAACACAGAGTTTCTTCGATGCAATAGCTAAGCCTATCCCAAAGATTAAACCTAATCCGCTTAAGGTGACAACTGAAACAATAATTTCACCAATCATAAATTTTATTTGCCTATCAAAATTTAAATCCTGAAAAACCCATAAAGGATAAACTCATTAAGGATGCGATAATAAACGCCAACGGCACATCTTTAAAACTTTGCGGTACCTCAACCAACTCAAGCCTCTCCCGTATCCCCGACATAAGTAACATCGCTAGACAATAACCTATCCCTGCAAAAAATCCTTGGGTTAATGAAAGAACAAAACTTCCTTTAACTACGGTTCTATCTAAAAAAAATGTCTGGCTGTTTAATACCGCCACCCCCAATACTGCACAATTCACTGTAATCAACGGTAAATAGATGCCAAAGAATTTGTAAAGGTGGGGGCTGGTCTTACGAATAAACATCTCAACCAATTGTACAAAGGTAGCAATTACCAAAATAAAAAAGATTGTGCGCATATAGGTAATATTAAAAGGAATAAGCACGAAGCGATAAATAAACCAAGTAATGATTGAAGACATAGTAGTAACAAAGGTAACAGCCAAACCCATACTTACGGCCGGACCGGTTTCTTTAGAGACCCCAATAAATGAACACAAGCCTAAAAATTTAGAAAGGATAAAGTTATTAACGAATACCATGCTAATAAAAATCATCACTAACTTACTTACATCCATTGCACCCTACCTTTTTAATTTCTTTGTGTGTTTTCTTTTTAAGATGATAAAAATTAATAATGCCTATTAGCATCCCTATAGTGAACAATGCCCCCGGCGCCAACACCATCATAGTAATGGGTTCAAATCCCTTCAACAAAGCAATACCGAAGATTGTGCCATTCCCTAGGAATTCACGAATTGATGCAATAATAATCAAAGCTATGGTAAAACCTACCCCCATCCCGAGAGCGTCAAATATTGAATTTATCACTTTATTTTTGCTTGCAAATGCCTCTGCCCGTCCCAAAACTATACAATTGACTACAATAAGAGGAACAAAAATTCCTAAAGAATGATTCAAAACAGGAAAATATGCCTTCATCACCATTTCATTAATGGTAACAAATGTGGCGATAATTACAATATAGCACGGTATACGTATTCTATCAGGAATAAAATTGCGTAAAGCCGAAATAAAAATATTCGAACCGAGCAATACAAAAGTAGCTGCTGCCCCCATACCAATCGCATTCTGTACTGAAGTAGAAACAGCTAATGTGGGGCATAATCCAAGAACCAAAACAAAGGTTGGATTTTCTATAGTGATACCCTTTTTAAATTCTTGCCATAGACTACTCATAATTTAAGCCGAGAGATAAATTCGGTAACTTCTTTCTTTATACCGGATACTACTGCATTAGAACTAATTGTAGCCCCAGTAATAGCCTGAATACCTTCTGATGTGTCTTTTAATTCTAAATTCTTAGCAAATTTTCCTTCAAATTGTTTCAAAAACCAAGGCACTTTTTCTCCAGCGCGAACTTCATTTATCTTCGCACCAAGCCCTGGAGTTTCAGAGTGGGACAAAATTTTTACTCCCTTAATCTCTCCATTTATATCGAACCCAACGAGCATATTAATCAAGCCACCATAACCTTTTGTCTGCACTCTAATCACATAGCCTATTTCTTTATTATCTTTCTCTGCGATATAGTAACTATTGCTATCTAAAACTGCATCTTTAAAATTAGTCGCACCTGGAAAAACCTCAGCTAAAGAATCCCTCTCTTCATTAATGGCCTGTGCCTCAATACGGCTATGAGTAATTTTATAGGTCACAGACAATGTCAATGAGGCAAAAAAGCAAATAATTAATAAGACGAATCCGTATCGTAACATCTGCATATTCTCACCTTCCCTTTGTGCATTTTTTCCACCCATATTTTCTCGTCCGGCTGAAGCGGTCAATTAAAGGGGTTGCAGCATTCATCATTAGTATAGCATAGGAAACGCCCTCAGGATATCCACCCCATTTGCGAATGACAAATGTCAAAAATCCACATCCAATACCAAAAACTACCTTGCCTTTTTTAGTGAGTGGGGCGGTAACATAATCAGTAGCCATAAAGAATGCGCCTAAAACAACTCCTCCTGCCATAATTGAAAACAAAAAGTCCCCTTTGAAAAGTCCTTTACCAAAAATCCAGCTTAATAATCCTGTGGTAAGAATAAAAGTTAGTGGTATCTGCCAAGAGATATACCTTAAGGCAATAAGTATTAAGGCACCAATTAACAAAGCAGCAACGCAAACCTCTCCAATACATCCACCACGATTGCCAATAAACATATCCCAATAAGTTGGTAGTGGCTGAGACAATTTTTCTTTCAACACTCCCAACGGCGTAGCCGAACTAACAGCGTCAACTTGCCAACGGGGATTTGCCCAATTGGTCATATATTTAGGCCAAGACGCCATCAAAAATGCCCTACCCACTAATGCAGGATTAAAAATATTAAAACCTAATCCACCGAAAATTTGTTTACCAATCGCTACTGCAAAAAAACTGCCCACCGCCGCTATCCAGAGCGGAACAGTTGGCGGCAAATTATAAGCTAAGAGCATACCTGTAAGGACCGCACTTCCATCTAATATTGTAGTCTCTCGTCCTTGTAGCCTCTGACAAACAAATTCAGTAATAATACTTGTAATTATAGAAACAATTATGACGTACGCTGCCCTTATTCCAAAGATATACACCCCGGCAACACCTGTTGGAATAAGTATAAGTAACGTTACCCACATCCGCCGTACAATATGATCGTTAATCTCAATATGAGGCGCAGAATTAACGACCAAATTATTTTGGTTTAAGTCTGGCTTTGGCATATTTTATTAAATGAACTAAATCTCGTTTTGCCGGGCAGATATAACTACAAAGCCCGCATTCAATACAATCAAAAACATCATACTCTCTGGCAATATCCCACCGTTCTTTTTCTGCTGCCATTGCTATTATTGCTGGCATAATCCGTGCCGGACACACATCAATGCAACGGGCACAGCGACAACACACACGATTTTCTCTCTTTGTCAATTCTTCGGAGGTAAAAAATATTATTCCGCTAGTGGTCTTTATTACTGGGGCATCTAAAGAATACTGCGCTATCCCCATCATTGGTCCACCAAAGACTACTTTTGCGGGTTCTTTCTTCAAAGGCCCACAATCAGCTAATAAATCTCTAACTGTTGTACCAATGCGTACCAAAAAATTTCCAGGATTTTCCAAACATTTTCCTGTCACGGTCACGATACGCTCATAAAGTGGTTTGCCTTCATAAACAGCTTGATAGATTGCCAAAACCGTGCCAACGTTATGAACAACTACGCCCACATCAAAAGGCAATCCACCAGACGGCACCTCTCTATCTAAGACCGACTTAATCAACTGCTTTTCACCGCCTTGAGGATAGCGAGTCCGAAGCACTTTTATTTTCCAATGCGACGGTAAGAGCATTGCCTGAAATTTATCAATTGCCTCCTTTTTATTATCTTCAATAGCAACAATAATCTGCTTTACGCTTAATATCTTCTCTATTATCTCCAAACCCCTTACAATCTCAGCTATCGACTCAACCATTATCCTATAATCGACATTCAGATATGGCTCACACTCAGCTCCATTTAGGATAAAAGTCTCAACTGGTTTGGAAGGATTCAATTTTATATGAGTAGGAAAACCTGCTCCGCCCAACCCTACTATTCCTGCATCGAATATAATCTTTATTATTTCTTCTTTTTTTAATGAATCAATCTTTTCTTTCGAACGGCTATTAAAAGAAATACTCTCATCTCTACCATCAGATTCAATAATTATAGCGTTGGCTTTCCCAAGATTAGGATGAATATAGCTAGAAATTGAAATAACCTTTCCAGAGATAGAACTATGTATGGGGCTAAACAATCCAGAATCAGAGGCAGCTAACATCTGGCCACGCTTAACGACATCTCCAACCCTAACTAATATCTTATCACAAGGTTTACCAAAATGTTGGATTAATGGAATATAAACCTTAGAAGGTAATTTCGAGGTGACAACTGCGCAATTTTTAGTTAATTCTTTTTCTTCTTTTAGTCTTAACATATTTTAAAATCCATTAAAAAAGCCTCGTCAAGAATAATTCAAGCTAATCTCATCATTTAAATAAAATTAACATCTTTCTTTCTTATAAACTCAAATATACCGCCAGTAACTAATATGACCCCTATACCAACTAAAATATAATATGAACCTATTCTATCAGCCAAAAAAGAAGCCACAAACATAAATATCAAAAAGGCCAGATGCAAAATAATCTCCAAACTACTAAAGATTCTTCCCCTCATATCAGATTGAGTCAATTCATGTATAATTGTATTAGCGGCTATCATTATTGGTGAAAGGACTAATCCTAAAATAAAAGATAATACTGCCGATAGCATAAAGTCAGCGTAATTCTTACTCATCACACAAAAGGTAATCAAAACTATCCCGCTTAAAATCAAACTAATGTATATTGCCTTCAGATACGAAATAATCTTACCAAATTTTCCATACATTAAAGACCCAAATAGCAAACCCATTCCCAAACTTATGGATAAAAGACCTAAATCTTTTACAGCAGAAGAAAAAACTTTTTGAATAAAAACAATAGCCACTACATAAGAACTGCCTAATAAAGCCCATAAAAAAAACAAAAAATTAAGAATATAACCTATATGCTGCTCCTTTTTTAAAAACCTTAACATTTCTTTAATTTCATCGCAGAGGGACCTTTTAATCACCTCTGCTATTTCTTTACCCATCTGGATTACTTGTTTTGGTTTCACTGGAGGAATCTTTCTAACTGAAACAAAAAAAATTAAAATTGCAGAAATTAAAAATGTTAAGGCATCGATATAAAAACCTCCTTTTACTCCTATAATTTCTACAATAACACCACCTATACCCAAGCCAACAGCTGCTGCTACCATCCCCGTAATATTTACAAGAGAATTAGCCATAAGCAAATCTTCTTTAGCAACCAAATCTGGAATTATTGACATTTTCGCCGGAACAAAGAATCGACTTAAACAAAAGGACAAAAACACAACGATGTAAATAGGCGCTTTGGATTTACCATTAATAAAAAAAGTTGGTATTAAAAATATTAGAATAGCCCTAAGAAAGTCGGAAATATACATTGTTCGTCGTCTATCCCAACGGTCAACATAAATACCAGCAATCGGGCCGATTAAAAAAACGGGCAGAATTGTAATGGCAAAAAGCTTTGCTAGTCCCAAAGTAGAGCCGGGCGACATTTTAAAAACAAGGGCAATCAAGGCCATCTGATCAAGACGGTCTCCAAATTGGGAAATCACCTGAGCTATCCAAAGAAAGGAAAAATCTCTATTTTGTAAGAAGTTTCGGAAGTGCGGCATTAATTATTCTTTTAAAGGTAGTTTACTTATAAAATTAAAAAATTAAACGGAAAAATTATACAACTGAATGGATTTTATGTAAAGAAAATATGAGCCGATGAGTGGGGTCGAACCACCGACCTGAGCTTTACGAAAGCCCTGCTCTACCAACTGAGCTACATCGGCAATAAAAATTATCTGACTCCTTAAAACAATTAATATTTATAATATTGGGGTTCGATAGCAGTAACGATATATTTTACCGCCTCTATTATACAAACCCTAATCGCTTTCTCCATCGGAGTATTCCTATATAATGATAACCCTCCACCTAGTGCCCAGCTTCCTAAATATTGTGTTAAGATACTGCCAGCAATATCTTTTGCTTCACCTTGAACACGCGCAGAAGATAGAATCTCAGAAGTACGAACGTCAATTACCCTTATATCTAAAGCCATATGCGCCTTATTGAATGCTGCGCTTATTAAACCACCGAGAGTTCTCCCACCGCCAATACCTCCCCCTATGCCTGTTGCCTCTGGCTCAAATTCAGTAACAGCTGCACTAATTATTAAATCAGCGGTTTTCAACTGACCACTACTTGCCCGTGTGTCTTGTGAAGTCACTGCAGATGCAGATAACTGTTGTTCTTTAAGAATCGCATCTAAATCTTGACGTTCAACAATTCTAAATCGATTAGTATTCATCAAAGCAGTAATCAACATCTCCCTTAATCCATCACCAATCTCCCACGTAGCCTTTGCTGCTTTGACCTCAAAACTGGCAATGGCTATACGCGCCTTAGGGCCGTTATAAGGTGGTAGTGGTTGGGTTCCAGCATTATTATCTACTGTCGCAGTGGGCTGAGTCATAGCCTCCATAGTTGCGCAACCATTAACCAAACCAATAAAAACTACTATAAATATAAAAAAACCTAATCTTGTCTTCATTTCCTATCCTCCTTATTTACTCTTATTCTTCCATAATAAAAAAATTTTCTCACCTACTTTTTTTTATTGTCTTAATAAAATCTTCTATCCTTACAAATGCCTCTCTTAATTCATCAATATTAGTTGCATACGATATCCTGATAAAGTCTTTAAAATTATCTCCGAAAGCAGAGCCAGGCACCACTGCAACTTTTTTTTCTCTCAATAATCTTTGTGCAAATTCCATTCCAGATAAACCAGTATTCTTTACCGAAGGAAAAACATAGAATGCTCCCTTTGGCCTAACGCACTCTAAACCCAGATTAGCTAATTTATCAATCACAAAATTTCTTCTTCTTAAATATTCCTTCTTCATCTCAATTACCGAAGACTCTCCATTAAATATAGCCTCACAAGCAGCCATCTGGCTCATAATAGGCGCACACAACATCGTATACTGATGAACTTTAGTCATAGCTGCAATTATTTCTTTATTGCCGCATGCGTAACCTATTCGCCAACCTGTCATTGCATAGCTTTTGGAAAAACCATTTAGATAAATAGTTCTCTCTTTTAGTTCTTTTGATAAAGTTGCCAAAGGTGTATGAACAAAATCATAGGTTAAATCATCGTAGATTTCGTCAGAGATTAAAATTAGATTCTTCTTAATAATCATCTGACCTAACTCTTTTAATTCTTGCGCGGAATAGGTCACCCCTGTAGGATTACAAGGATAATTTATTATGATTGCTTTTGTTTTTTCAGTGCAGTGTCGTTCTATATCAGAAGGTTTCAATTTAAAACCCCTTTTAGTTGTATCAATATAAACCGGCTCTCCAGAGGCCAATTCAACGACCGGACCATATGAAACATAACATGGTTGAGGAATAATTACCTGCTCTCCAGGATTAATAATGGAACGGATAGCCAAATCAACACCCTCACTAACACCTACAGTAATAAGAATCTGGTCATCAGGATTATAAACAAGGCCGTATTTTTGTTTCAAAAATCTACTGATATAAAGTCTAAGTTTATATAAGCCCTTATTCGAGGTATAACTCGTATAGCCCTGTTCAATAGAATAAATTGCACTCTCTCTTATATTCCACGGCGTAATAAAATCCGGCTCACCTACACCAAGGGAGATTACATCATCCATTCCTAAAACTAAATCGAAAAAAATACGAATCCCCGATGGCGCCATTTTCTCTACTATCTTAGAAATTATCTGTCTATCTTTTAACATTTTTACAATTAGTCATGCCTAAAAAGGTCGCGCTTAGGCTAAACACATTATTTTAAAATTGGAAAGTTAAATATCTGGCAAAAAATATAGAACTGACGAAAATTTAGCTTCAATCCTAATAAGAAATCGCTATCCTCTTCCTCTCATCTTTTTGTTGTAATACTATGCCGTCTTCTTTATATGTTTTTAACAAAAAATGTGTGGTTGTGCCACGAACATTTTCCATCGGTGCTAACTTCTCAGCTACAAAGTTTGCTACTGTATGTAAATCTTTTCCTTTAACTACTAATAATAAATCATATGTCCCGGACAATAGGTAACAACTGATAACCTCATCAAAAGAATAAATTCGCTGAGCTATTTTATCAAATCCCTGGTCTTTTTGAGGAATAACTCTTACCTCAATCAGAGCCTCAACATAACTACCATCTTTTACTAATTCCTTATTGATTACTGCCTTGTAACACAAAATGATGCCTTCTTTTTCATATTTTCTTATGCGCTTTTGCACTTCTTGTTTCTTTAATCTGGTTAACCTTGCTATTTCCTCGACTGTTGCTTTGGCATCTCTTTCTAAAATTTCTAAAACCGCATCCATTTTACTACCTCCGGTTTAGTGTGTTAATTAGGGTCTTTTAGGTTTTAGTGAACATAAAGAAAAATTTAAGTATCGTCTTTAGCTATTTATTTTAAATATCTAAACCGCATTTATTCTTTCAATTAAGTAAAAGATAAATCTATCTTGACTGACTTCAAGAATAACATATTAACTCCCAAACGTCAACGAAGAAGATACGCTGATAAATACTGACACATTAGCTTTAAGGTAACAACGGTGGGGAAAGTTTATGCAGAGCATCAACAGCCATTTTTCTTACTTTCTTATTAGGTATTTTCTTGATATTATTATATTGTTTAAGGATTTTATCTAATTTTTTATAAGTAATTCCCATTTCTCCTTCATCAGTCTGACCGGCCCAGAGCCCTGCAGTAGGGGTTCTGCTAATTATTTCTTTTGGAACATCTAATTCTTTTGCTAATCGATATACTTGGCACTTAAGTAATCTTCCAATAGGTAAGATATCTACCCCGCCATCACCATATTTAGTAAAATAACCTACAGTTAATTCAGATCTATTGCCTGTGCCGACAACTAAATAATTGAAAGAATTAGCAAAATAATATAACGCCATCATTCTTAGGCGCGGTTTTAAATTTGATAAAGCAAGCTTATTGGTCTTTGGAAGTAAACTAACTAATTTATCATAGACTCCAGATAAATCGATATATTTATAACGAATGCCTAATTTTTTTATAACCTTCTTTGCATAATATGCATCATCTTTGTTACTGTGACACGGTAAAATCAAAGCCAGTACCCTTTTTCTCCCCAAAGCCATCGTGCAAAGAGAAGCCACTACAGCCGAATCTACTCCACCGCTTACACCTAAAACTACGCCTTTTGCCTTCGTTTCTCGAAGCACCTGTCTAATCCAATTAATTATTTTCTTCTTCATCTTAAACTTGCTCTTTAGAGTTAATATTTCTTATTTCATTAGAGGTTATTATCGCCTCAGCAACTTGACGCATTGATTTTCGGCTATCCATACTGAATCTCTGTATCTTCCGATATGCTTCTTCCTCACTTAATTTTTGCTCTCTCATTAAAATTCCCTTTGCTCTCTCGACTAACTTTCTGGTCTCTAACTCTTCTTGAATAACCCTTGTTTTAACCATTAACTCGGTATTCTCGATAACCATTGCTGCCTGATTGGCTACAGCTGTCAAAAGCTCTATTTCTGACTTAGTAAATTTATGTAACTTTGAAGAATATAAGTTAATCACCCCAATACACTTTCCTTTTACACATAAGGGTACACATAATAATGAAGATATTCCTTCCTTTTTAGCAATCTCTTTATATTTGAAGTCTGGATGTTTTTGCACATCATAAATTGCGATTGGCTCTTTGGTTAACACAACCTTTCCAGAGACACCCTCTCCTACTCGGAGTGGTGGTTTCCTTATATAGTCTTCAGAGACTGACTGGGTTGCTCGAATTTGGAGTTGTTGCGTTTTCTCATCAAGCAACATTAATGAACACAGTTTCGAGCCTGTCGTCTGGGCTGTAACAGTAACAATCAACTTCAAAACATCATCTAAATAAAGTTCAGAGGTTATTGCCTTACTAATTTCTGAAAGCGCTGCAATATGTTTATAGGTCAAATCCGGCTTTTCCTTTTTCTTCGTCATAGTTTTGTTACGCAATGCTATTTATAAATTAAATCTTTCTTGTAATATATTATTTAATCGAAAATTTATCGTTTATACATTTGTAATTCTATCAAATTGATTGCTTAGAGACAATATATTTGTATTTTGGTCGATGATTATTTTGAATTCTGGGGTGCGCAAACCTTTACGCAGATACCGCAAATATATTGGCCAACGATGTTCTTTTTTTGAAATTCTTTTAATTTCTCAAAACACCCCAAATGGTCAAAGTCTTGACTCTTTTCGTGGATAGCGCCTACGGGACAAGCATCAATACATAATCTGCATTCGCCACAATCTCTCTGAAGTGGTTTATTGGTTGCTATGGATAAATTTGTTAAAATAGTCGCCAAACGCAAACGAGCACCTAATCTAGGATTAACTAAAAGATTATTCCTCCCAATCCATCCTAAACCAGCCAATACGGCTATTTTCTTATGGGAAAGGTGTGCCTTCTGATTCTCCCAATCAACTATTTGAGAAGCAGGAATTGGCAACGCCAGCGCATTTCTCCTTTGAATCCAATTTGAGATTTTAAAGCTAAGCTGGTCTAAAAACATATTCGCAACCCTATAGTGATGAAAATAAAGTTTCGTCGGCTTATCTGTAATATCTTTAAATACCTGATGCGATAGTCTGACACCTATACTAATAGCCTTATCTAAATTTTTAGTAATCTCTTGCGATAGATTAAAATCTTCTTTAATATTGCTTATATCAGCTACACCAAATAAATCCGCACCCTCTTTGAGACAATAAGATTTTAGTTCCTTATAATATTTAATTTGAGTCTTCATTTATTATCTACCTCTTTTATGCTTTTAATCTTCTTTTCTCTTTTTATTTCTATAATTTTCTTGTGAATTAAGCCACTTTATAAAACTTTTCTTATAGGCATAAAAACTTTTCTTTTTAGAAAAATCCCATCGAATCAACCCAAAATAATCTATATCATTCTTAAAATGGTCTTTGTTATCTCTAAAAAATGCCCAAAATATCTTTTCTAGGTTCGGTAGTTTTATCAACTGTGTATAGATTTTAAAAAGAAATTCTGCTTGTTTTTTTTCATCTGGAGATTTGCCCTTCCACCATCCTTTGCTTTTTATATTCTTCCCAACACCGGGGCAACCTATCTCAGTAAACCAAATCTTTTTGTTACTGTCTTTGAATTGGACCATAAGTCTTTCTAATTTATCATAAATAATAAATATTCTCTGAAATCCTTGTTCAGACAAAGGGTCCACAAAAGGATGGATATTAATAATATCAAAGTAATTTTTTCCACCGTTTTCATAAATCCTTTTTATGGCATAGTAGCCTGCTTCTGTCACTCCCCCTAAGACTACCTTGCTGGAGGGATCCACCTGTTTTATTGCTTTATAAGAAATCTCAAGTAATTTTGTATAAGTAGCCATATCATCTTGAGGAATCCAATAAATCTGACTATCTGGCTCATTCCAGATCTCCCAATATTTGATTTTATCTTTATAGCGATTAACCACTACCTTACAAAATTCAGCATAATCTTGAAGATTATTGGGTGGTGAATTCCATCTTGCAGCTGCCCAAGAAGCGCTGTAATCTAATATTGCCAATAGTCTAAGGTTTTCTTTTGCACAAAGAGAAACTATCTTATCGTATTTGTCAAAAATATATTTGCCCTTTTGCGGTTCAATATCTTCCCAAATAAAATCCACCCTAATAAAAGCCGCTCCACTTTCCTTGATTAGCTTTAATACTCTCTCGAGTTGCTCTTCTCTATACTTATATTCATTCCAAGGATGCCTCCAAGATAAAAATTCTAACACACCAAAAGGTTGATACCCAATTTCTCTCCAGTCAAAAGGAGAAGGGTCGAGATGATTTACAACGCCATCCTTATCAATATCTTGACTGTCAAAATCCCTATCCTGATTTAATTTCAATATTGCCTCAGCCTCGCTTAGAGAAGGAATTAGATGTCTATTTCTCTTCTGCCATTGTAATGAATTATTCTGATAGTTAATCTTTGCAATCTCATCTAATATCTTATTCTGAGGAAAACAAACCTGACTCGGGAATAGAAAAATCATCCCGCTGTAAAAAATAATCTTTATCAGCTTAGACATCTATAATTAATTTTTGATGATTGAAGAAAGATAAAATTTATCCACTCAGTGAAGATGCAATAGCAAATACAAAACATATTTCAATCGCCGTGACGATATTTCTTTAACCAAACCATAAGGAGCGATATAGCTGCCGGAGTAACCCCCGAGATGCGACTTGCCTGGCCTAGACTGACAGGTCTTAATTTCTGAAGCTTTTCAACAACCTCCTTCGATAGGCCAGAAATATTTTGATAATCTATGTCTTTGGGTATTGTGACTTTATCAATCCTATTAAACCTCTCCACCTCTTCTAATTGTCTTTTTATAAATCCTTCGTACTTTACCTCTATTTCAATACTCTCAAGGATATCGGATGAATAATTGATATTTGTGTGGCTAAAACTTAAAATCTCTCTTAAGGTGAGTTGTGGGCGCTTTAATAAATCATACAAACTTTGCGGCTCTTTAAGAACAGATGTGCCTAATTTGGCCAATATCCTATTAATTGAAAAGGACGGATTTACTTTATTCTGCTTTAATAATTTTATTCCTTCTCTAATTCTTCTATATTTTTCTTCTGTCTGTTCATATTGCTGTCTTGAAACAAGACCTATCTGAAAACCTAATTTTCTTAAGCGAAAATCGGAATTATCCTCACGAAGCAAAAGACGATATTCTACTCGCGAAGTAAACATCCGATACGGCTCATTTGTTCCCTTTGTAGTTAAATCATCAATCAAAACCCCGATATAGGCCTGGTCTCTACCCAAAATAAATTCTCCTTTATCTTTAACCCGCAAGGCTGCGTTGATACCGGCAACCAAACCTTGTGCTGCTGCCTCTTCATATCCAGTTGTTCCATTTATCTGGCCAGCTAAATATAAATTTCTAACTATTTTCGTCTCTAACGTTGGATATAGTTGCGTTGGTTGAACAAAGGCATGTTCAATACCATAGCCCGGACGAAGAATTTCGACTTTTTCAAGACCTTCGATTGAACGCAACATTTTAATTTGAACATCTATTGGCAAGCTTGTTGAGGCGCCATTGGGATAAACCTCAATGGTATCCTCTCCCTCTGGTTCCAAAAATATCTGATGCCTTTGATGATGACTAAATTTAACAACCTTATCTTCAATGGAAGGACAATAACGCACGCCTGTTGATTTAATCTTTCCGGTATAAAGCGGGGAGTATTTCAAGTTATCTCTAATAATTTTATGCGTCTTAGAATTTGTGTAAGTAATATAACAAGGCAATTGTTTAATTTCTATTTTTTTTGTCGATAAAGAAAACGGTTTGGGGATAGTATCTCCTTCTTGCCGAATTAGACCTTTATAGTTTATAGTTCTCTTATCTAATCTCGCGCAGGTGCCAGTTTTAAAACTACCCATTTCAAAATTTAATTCTTTTAATGACTCAGCCAAGGCAAACGATGCGTCTTCTCCCAATCTTCCAGCAGGAAAGTGCTGTAGTCCAATATGGATAGTTCCGTTCAAAAATGTCCCAGGAGCAATAATCAAAGTCTTACAATAAAATTTCTCGCCTAATTTTGTCACAACTGCTTCTACCTTCTTTTTTTTCGTAAGAATACCTGTGACTTCGGCCTGATACAAATACAGACCCGGCTGAGTTTCTAAATTTTTCTTTACAAATAACCTATATCTTTGACGATGCTCCTGCGTACGGGTTGAGCGAACTGCTGGACCTCGAGAAGAGTTTAATTGTCTAAATTGTAAGGCGCATTCATCTGCAGCCTTGCCCATAAAACCGCCTATGGCATCAATCTCTTTTACTAATTGCCCTTTTCCTAAACCACCTATTGCCGGATTACACGACATCAAGCCAACAGTATCAAGATTCATTGATATAAGAAGCGTCGAGCAACCCAATTTTGCAGATGCTAATGCCGCCTCTACACCTGCGTGTCCACCACCAACAACTATACAGTCAAACTGCTCTTTCATTCTAAAAATTAATCTTTCTCTTTGTAAAAAACTAATGTATTGCCATGGCTAGATGCCAAATCTATCCTTTTGACAATTTAGGAAATAATTTTATCACATTTTATAACTCAATCAAAACATTTAAAAATATAGTCGCGGGCTAGGTTGCAAAAAATCTTGCGGTTATTTATGGGCAAGTTCTACGAGTTTAGAGAGAAGCTGGCGACCAAGAATTGCACCCAAAGAACCTTGGGCTGCGGCCTTTTCCGAGAAACTCATTGAGCCATCTGGTTTAATCTTACCTCCGCAAATCAAAAGAGGAACAGGGTCAGCTGAATGTGCCTTGAGGGCACAAGGAGTTGAATGGTCAGAGGTCACAGCAATAATACAATCACTCAATTTTATGCTCTCAAGTAGAGGCCCAAAGAAATATTTATCGATATCCTCTATAATGGCTTTTTTTAACTTATAATCTCCATCATGGCCTGGCTCGTCGGGTCCTTTGATATGAATATATAAACCATCGAACTTGGTTATATTCTTTGATGCCAATTGTGCCCAGCTACCATAATCTTTTTGCGGATCTTTTGTCTTGGGAGGAACATCTACTGCTGACATACCTGTTAGAAGTGCTATGCCTCTTTCAACCGGCATCTCCACGAACGAGCCAAATTTTAAACCTCTAAACATCTGGGAAATCTTAGTAAACTTGGGGAGGTGGTCTCCTGCATCGCGAGACAGAATAATATTCGCTGGAACCTTTCCTTCAGAAATTCTTTTTTTATTTACCTCTGAGTCTTCCAATACCTTATGGGACTTGCGAGTAAATTCATTGATAAGTTCTGCTGCGGCTCTAGCTGCCTTATCGTTTTCGTATCCTGGCATAGGGTGGGATTCTAAAACAATTGGTTCAAATTTCTCCTTTGCGATACCAAAAACGCCTTCCCGTTCATAAGCAGGGTCGGTATTTGTTATCCAAGCCGATAAGCTTTGTCTGATGCCCCGAATAGCCAAAACACCGCGATGGCCTATTGTATTCTTAAATTCAAAAGTCCCTGTGGTAAGGGTAACTTTTTGATTTATTTCTTTTGCTAATAGACTGGCCTCTTCTGTGGTTAAATTTCTCCCTACCCTCCTATCCTTTATTGTCTTTCCGTCGCAATCAACGGTTGCAAAATTAACGCGAAAAGCCACATCGCCATCATTAACTTTAATATTCTCAGCAAAGCACTCCAGTGGACCCCGCCCAGAATAAACTTTATGGGCATCGTATCCCAAAAGACTAATAACTGCTATATCTGACTCGGGGGCAATACCCTTTCCTACTGGATAGACAATTCCAGTAATCGCCTTCTGAGCTAAACTATCTAATTTAGGTGTAACAGCTGCTTCCAGGGGCGTTTTATTATCTAATTCTTTTATAGGTAAATCTCCCAATCCATCCAAAATAATGTATAATATTTTTTTCATTTGTTATCCCATATTTTTTATTCATTAATAAAAATTCATATTAGAATTGATTAGCATTTAGAAAAACCGCAGGCATGACACTTGATACAGCCCTCTTCATGGCGAAGCGCTCCGCCGCAATCAGGACATACCCCAACAATATCTCTGACAAAATGTTTTTCTAAGTGTTCTTCATTTTTCGAAAGCTGAGATAGCATCTGTACCTGCTGAGGAAGATTAGTATTTTCTTTGGTTTGCAATAATCTTTTCTCAATCACTCGCGCCATTGCATCAGCGCAAGAAAAAATCCTTGAGCCCTTTTCCCAAGAAGGAGAGGGGCAACGAATTCCTTTTAATTGCTCAACAATCGACCTAACATCCATTCCCGAACGAAAAGCTAACGAAACCAATCTGCCTATTGCCTCAAGTTGAGAAGCAGCGCAGCCACCGGCCTTACCCATCTGAGTAAATATCTCAAATGGATTGCCTTCTTCGTCGCAATTTATAGTAACATACAAATTGCCACAGCCTGTGGAAACTTTTGTAGTTGTTCCTATCGTCACCTCAGGTCTAGGTCGAGGAACTATATTCGATGCCTCTTTGGCAGAAGATAAGCTACTGTTATTGTTGTTGTGTTCTTTCGGATTATCTTCATGACGCATAATATTTAAAACCTGTTCTTGTCTTGAACCATCGCGATAAATAGTCACGCCTTTGCAACCCAAAGAAAAAGCTAAAAGATAAACATTCCGCACATCTTCTTCTGTAGCACTATTGGGAAAATTAACTGTTTTGCTGACTGCGTTATCAGTGTATTTTTGAAAGACTGCCTGCATCCTAACATGCCACTCAGGAGCAATATCGTGGGCAGTTACAAAAATCCTCCGGATATCTTCGGGAATCTCGCTTATATCTTTTATCGAGCCTTTCTCGGCAATCTTTTCCATCAATGCTCGAGAATAAAATCCCCTCTCTTTAGCTACCTCTTCAAAAACAGGGTCTACCTCGACTAACTTATCATTATCCATAACATTCCTATAATAACATATGGCAAATATCGGCTCTATCCCAGAAGTACACGGCCCAGCAATTATACTGATGGTTCCTGTTGGGGCAATAGTTGTAAGTGTGGCATTTCTTCGCGGCAATTCTTTTCTTTCGGCAAAAATACTCTTATTAAACTCCGGAAAAGGCTGTCGTTCTTTAGCTAATCTCTCAGAAGCAGAAATTGCCTCTTTTAAAATAAACGACATTGTCTTATCTGCTAAGTTTAAAGCCTCTTGAGAATCATAGGCAATACCCATTCTTGCTAAGGCACTTGCCCAACCCATAACACCCAATCCAATCTTTCTCGTCAATTTTGTGTTTTTCTCAATCTCAGGCAAAGGAAATTTATTCACATCGATAACATTATCTAAAAAATGCACGCTATCGCTCACTACTTCTTTAAGTCGCTGCCAATCTATATCGAAACTATCCTCTTTATTTTTTTTGACAAATCTAAGCAAATTTATTGAACCCAAATTACAACTCTCATATGGCAACAAAGGTTGCTCGCCACAAGGATTGGTACTCTCGATGGTGCCTAAAGTAGGCGTGGGATTATCTTTGTTCAATCTATCGATAAAAATAATTCCTGGCTCACCATTTTTATGGGCATATTTTACAATTAAATCAAAAACAAATTTTGCATTAAGACGCTTTACACTTTTTTTTGTGCGAGGGTCAATTAAATCATACGCCTCATCCCTCTGCACCTTCTCCATAAAATCATCGGTAACAGCAATAGAGATATTGAAGTTGGAAATTTCCTTATCTTTCTCTTTACAAGAAATAAACTCTAATATGTCGGGGTGGTCAATCCGTAAAATCCCCATATTCGCTCCTCGACGTGTCCCTCCCTGTTTTACCGCCTGGGTAGCAGCATCAAACACCTTCATAAAAGAAACTGGTCCGGAGGCAACGCCGCCTGTAGTTTTAACTGGACTATTCTTTGGTCTCAATCGTGAAAAAGAAAATCCTGTTCCACCCCCGCTTTTATGGATTAGACTGGTGGCCTTTAAAGTCTCAAATATTGCCTCCATTGAATCTTCGATAGGTAAAACAAAACAGGCAGACAGTTGACTTAATTCCCTGCCAGCATTCATCAGCGTCGGAGAATTCGGCATAAATTCTAATTCTGTCATCATCCGATAAAATCTCTCAGAAGTCTCTTCAACTTCTTTTTTGCTCTTACCATATAATTCATCCGCCGCAGCAATAGCATTAGCAACACGCAGGAACAATTGGGCAGGTGTTTCTATAACTTTACCTTGTTCGTCTTTGGCAAGATATCTCTTTTCTAAAACCTTGAGGGCATTATCGGATAGAACTAATGGCATGACCTACTCCTTTCTTTACGAATGGCTTGTAGATATATTATTCCTTAAATTAAGAATTCCAGACTTAGTGTGGGATCTTTTCAAACAACAAAAATTACAAATAAAAAAACCGACTTCTAAAGTTATATCCTTTTTCAAAAAAAGAAAAAAGAAATAACTTTTCAGACGGTCTATTTTTATAAATAAATAATAACGGCTTAAGACTCAAAATAGTTGACCGCCACAATAAAAATTATTTTCTCAAAAGAGCTATGCTTATTTTAGCACTGCCAAAACCTTTGTCAAGTAAAAACACTATATCTTGTAGAAAATTTTTAAAGATATACTACAAATTGTAATAATGAAAGTTAGGGTAAGTTCCTCGTTCGTAAATAACTCTTTGTATTCTTATCTTCTATTTTGAAAAATAAACCTATTTCTTAAAACTAAAACTTTATTCTCTCCAATCGCTCAATACGCATCTCTATCGGAGGGTGGGTGCTAAATAGATTCAAAATAGATTGTCCTCGTAACGGATTGACAATAAACATATGCGCACTCTGGGGGCTAACCTCAACGGGATAACGAACTGCCTGTGCCTCTAATTTTCTTAATGCAGAGGCTAAAGGTAAGCCCGAATGTAAAATCCTAGCTGCACTCTCATCAGCAGCGTATTCACGACTACGAGAGATTGCCATCTGAATAATCATCGCAGCAAAAGGGGCAATAATCGACATCAGGATAATCCCTAAAAAATTTCCTCCTCTGTCTCTATCATTACGAGAACTCCCTAAAACTACTGCCCAACGCGCCATATTCGCCAACATCATAATCGCCCCAGCTATAGCTGCAGCAATAGAACCAATTAAAATATCTCTATTTTTTATATGAGAAATCTCGTGTGCTAAAACACCCTTTAATTCATCCTCATTCAATATATCCAATATACCTTCGGTGACTGCCACCGCGCTCGAAGATGGATTGCGTCCCGTAGCAAATGCATTCGCTCCTTTTTGAGGAACTAAATAAATCTTTGGCATTGGAAGACGGGCCTGCTGAGTAATCTCCCTAACCATCCTATAAATTGCCGGTGCCTCACTTTCGCTTAACGGCCGAGCCCTATACATTGCTAACACTAATTTATCTGAAAACCAATACGTCCCTAAATTCATTATTAGTGAAATAATAAAAGCAAAAGTAGCCCCTTCTCTTCCGCCAATAATTCCACCAACCCAGATTAAAAATAAAGTCAAAATCCCCAATAAAAGAAAAGTCTTCAATGTATTCATTCTATCACCTCTCAAACTAGCTATCGTTTTTTCAGGCTATTGATTTTATCACGAGCCTTCTAAATTGTCAAGCCCACAAAATGGAATTTCTCCGACGATAAAATTTTTTTTCACAATTATTTTATTAATAAAAATTTGTTATTTAAACGAACTCTCTAGATAAGCAATCTTGGTAAACAGTCTTGGCTTGGTTGGCGTTCTCACAAAACAAAATCTTGGGAAAGAAAAATTATTTCTTATCCTCTTTTTCTTTGATGAATACCCCAAAATCTGCCTGAAGCGGCAAACCCTCAGTAACCGGCGTCAAGACAATTGGATTTTCACTTGTAAGCTTAGAGCCTTTTGGTAGAGTTTTGGTATCTAAACCTATGATGTGAGTCTGGGGCTTTAGATTTTCAAGATGAAATCTTCCGTAGCTATCGGTCTTAACACACAATCCCGTCTCAACGCAAAGTTTAACATCAGACAAACCATTTTCATCTGAGTCTTGAATTTGATTTTGATTTTTATCAACAAAAACTTTACCAATAATCGTAGCGGTATAGAATAAAGGATTGGGGATTATTTTTACTTCTTCCCTTGCAACATTTGAAAGCGTAGCATTGTCAGAGGAACGAATACATACAGCGCTATTGGTGTAACTGCCTTGCCCAACACCTGAACCAATAACTACCCGATATCTCAGCTTATAAGTAGTGGATGCGTTAATCGTTCCCAAACTGAAAGTCTTAGTCCTTCCAGTACCTGTCGGGTCAGAAATCTTAGCATTATTTAAACTTGCTGTTCCAGAAACATATTTAAAACCAGGCGGCAAGGTATCAACAACTGTTACGTTATCAGCAGCCAATGAGGCATTATTTTGAATAGTTAAGGTATAGGTGATAATATCACCTACTGTGGCCTTCTCTTTATTGGCATCTTTAGTTAAAGTAAAAGGAATACCAATAAATGCATCAAAGTAAATAGGGTCAGAATCTGTATAAGTAAGACGCAGGACATCGCCATCTGTACCTTCTATCTTTCCGTTACCAGAAGTAGCAGTAATGGAATTGGTAATATCTAAAGGTGTTACCAGTCGAAATATCCCTGTATCAGCCCCAGTTTCTCGCATAACAAATCCTGAAATCCCTGTAGCATCTTCGGTGTCCACAATAGTTCCAGCCCTGATTACAGTAAAGACAAATTTTCCAGAAGTAACAGATACTTCATCTATTGAGTTGGGGTCGAGATTCTCATCTAAATCCTTCAATTGTAAATAAATTGCTGATGTTCCCGGAGTCAATATGGCCGGTGAGAGTAAATTATAATTCGAATCAGTGTATCCTGAAATGCCGTCGGAGGTGGAGGTATTGTATGCCGACGGTCTGTATTCATAAACACCGATGTCAACAGCGCTTCCTTGAGGTCGCGCTGTACCAATAATATCTGCTGAAGGCGCTGTAATAGTTACCGCCCCTCCTAGAAAGGACTTCTCATTAATTCCAGCATCAATACAAGGAGAATTCGCCTCTTGGCCATTTGCAGTCGAGGATAGTTTCATAAAGGAATCGTTATTCGGGTCAAGTGAAACAAATAAAGGGTTAGTGCCCACAACATCACCTGTTTTATCAGCTACCCAACTCGGTTCAGAGCCATAAGGATTGGTAACATTGTAAAAATAGTTGTAGGCAGAGCTATCGTAAAAACTCAACTGCGGGTTAAAACCATTCTCGCAGGAATGAACAATAGAATTCATTGCCAAAATGACACCGTTATTCTCTGTAAAAAAAGCAGATTTTAAGCTCCCTGTATCTGTGCCACAATTATAGAAAACGCAGTTACTCAGAAGAAAAACACTATAGTTAGTGGAAGCAACGCCTATATCAACGTTATAAACAATACAATTCTTAATATAATTTCCCTGGTTCATTGAACTTAAACTCCCAAAACCAACTGATAGACTTTCATTAGAACCATAGACAACACAATCTGAAATAATATTGTTAGGAAAAGTTTCTACATTACCGCTAAATCCAAAAGCACTTATCCCGCTACCGCCAGACTGCACAACAGTAAATCCTGAAATATTACAACCTTGATAAAGATTAAATCCATTATTACTTCCATCACATTCAATAATACTCCTTCCTGCACCAGCGCCGATTATAGTAAGATTACTAATCCCACCACTTCCTCCTATAGGAAAACTCTCTCCTGAGGCCTCATTATATGTTCCTGCTGCCACATTAATTGTAAAACCACTAGAGGCGTTATTTACTGCAAAAGAAATAGTTTTATATGGATTTGAGGCGCTATTACCATGATTATAATCATCAACACCTGTTGCTGAATTTACATACATTGTTGTTGAAGAGCCTGTTATAGTATCACTACTAACATTAGCATCTTGATCGATACCTGCATTTTCTGCGGTCAAGGTCCTTATTAGATAAACTCCGGTTGAGCCTGAAAATAAAGGATTGCGCACATTATTAATCCTAAATGAGACCCCTGTAGAACCGCTAACCTCTGTGCCTCCACTTCGAGTAATGGTTACAATATCATTGGCACCATCTCCATTTGACACAGCTACAGAAAAATTTCCATCTATTCCACTAATGGCAGTCACAGTATCGCATCCTTGGGCATTAAATCCACTTGGAAAATCAATATATATCTTGCCGTCGCTTGGCAAGGAATTTTCAGTGGTAAAGGTAATAGTAACATCGCCTCTTGCGCCAGCAGCTAATGAGACAGGCTCCACATTTGTATTGGTCAGTAACCCTAAACTTTTTGATGCCTGTGAAGTTCCACCGTAAGCTCCCATATTAATTCGTGAGCCGTTAGGCTCAGGCTCTGAACCTACAGAATCAGAGGGATTGCCTGCGTCAATGCAAGGAGAATGCTCTGAATCAATTACCCAACTGCCATTACTATAACGACCTTTCATTGATTTTAAATGAAAATCACCTCCAGCTAAATTAGCAAATAATGGGTCAGAAGTAATATCACCACTACCTGCATCAACATTATAATAGCTGGCTCCACTAGCATTACTTATACAATTATAAGAGGAAAATAAATTCCCACCTACTTGACTCGCTAATCCCAAATAAGAACCATAAATTATATTATTGCGTGCATATGCCTTATACGAATCATCCTCACTCATATTTGAAATACCATAACTACAATTATAAATAGTATTATTCTTTATAGTAATATTTTTACTCCAATCACCCTCTGACCAAAGATAAACTCCAGCACCACTCATATTCATTATTAGGTTATTATTAATGGTAGCGCCGTCACCCTTATATGGATAAATACCACCAAAACCAGTCCCTTGACCATCAATTATATTATTACTTATAGTGTAGTTGCTACCGAGAACAACAGTAATTCCGCTATCCAGTGTGGTACTGCCCATTCCTTTTATTGTCAAACTATCTATCTTCCAACCACTAAGACCAGTCCCAATATAAAAAACTGAGTCAGCGGCATATCCACCCTTAGTTTCGCCTGGTCCTTCAACAATACAAGTTGCAACATCATCTCCTTGAATAGTTAGATTATTTTTTAGGTTAATTGGAAAAGTTTCGCCTAAGGCCTTATTATAAGTGCCACTGGCTACATGCAAAGTATGTGTGCCATCAGGAATTTGGCTAATTTGGCTAATAGAGTGTGTAATGGTCTTCCAAGGATTACCTTGCGAACCATTACCCGTCACATCGCTACCACCATCATCTACATAATAATCATTGGCAAAAGTCGACAAAGAAAAAACTAATAATATAGGCAAAAATACCGACAACAAAATAAAAATTATTTTACTAGTTTTATTCATTATTCCTTCTCCTAAACTCAATCATTGTTGGCTCTCAAAGAATTTTGTCACAAAACGAAAATACACCCCTTTAGCATTGTAGCTATCAAGATAACTAATCTCTTTATCATCAAAATCTGTAAAACTGTAGCCTAATCCCAAGATAAAAATATCACCTATTGGCTTTGTAATCTCTAAAAGAAAACCATTCTTTTTGGTGTCGGCTAAATATTGACTTAACAGGCGTTCTTCAAGATGAAGCGTAATATCTCTAAATACCTTAAAACTCAAACGACCTACCCATAAGTCTGTGGTGGATTTGATATGGCTGAAATCAGTGGTTGCCAATTCCTTGCGCAGTTTAAAAGCATATTTAGCAGTAAAGGAGACCTTTGGACTAAATTGATAAATACCCTCTAAAGAATAAACATGGCTTATCAACTCATCAATACCCTCTGGATCACTCTGGCCAGAGGACATATCATCAACAATATAGGAATATTTACCAAGCAGATTTAGTCTGTTGTTATTAACTGGCCGATAGCCAAATCCAAAACTATATTCTTTAAGATGGGCATCGTAAAAATTAGATACGGTATCTTCAGTAGTTGACCAATTAATAGTTCCCATAAAACGTAAACTTGGATTAAGACGATATTCTAATTGGTTAAAAGTAGCAAATTGCCTAGTAGGTGTGATATCGGATTTTAAATTGCGTAATTCAAACTTACTAAAGAGCTTTACTTTATCTTTTTCAAAAAAACTCAATTTTGTTACTAATGCATCTCTGTAACTTGCCCCTGAGGTATCATCTAAATAACTACGTTCGTAGCTGGCGCCTAAGGTAAAGCCAGGCAATTGATTAGGTGAATAATCAAAACCCATTATGCTTGAGCGCTGTCCGTATAGGTAGTTATTATTAAAAAGTTCTTCTTTATAAATCTCTACCTCTGGAGAATACTTAAGTCGTTGGCCAAAGGTAGTTAGTATTGAGCGTTGACCTGTGTTACTGATATTAATCCCATAATTCATATAATCTTTTGAACCATCTTGTTGTTCTTTAGCTATGCCAATACGGCAAGCTTGACCCAGTGTGCCGCTTGAATATTCGCTATTAATTTTTACCACAGAGTCACTATCCTCTAAAGATGTTTTGGCTGAGGTAGTGCTGAGTTCTTTTGAAGCAGTTTTAGTCTTAAAAGATTTAGAGAGACCTATGGTAGTGGCATTATTGTCCTTTCCAGCTAAAGTATATTGCTGTTGTAAATAGCCATCAAGTGTCTCGTTAAATTTATAAGTAAGGCGGGTGGCTGAAAGGTCTTGCGTCTGTTCAAATTTTTCCACAGTTGAATTATGTAAAACTTGGTGGCGCAATTCTTGAGTAAGGCTTGCCTTCTGAGTAACTTGATGCTCTACTGCCACTGAACTTATTTGCGATTCTTGAGAGAGCATTGCAGCAGTAGTAATAGGATTAATTGTTGCTCCTGTTGCATATGCCAGAGGATTGTATTGTGCACGTTGATTATCATAAGATACTCGCCATGATGTCTTATCAGAAATTTGGGAAGAAAACTTTAATCCATATTTGGTAGCGCCCTCTTGAGATATTGTGCCAGTGGAAGAAAACCCCGGCTCAATGCTTTGAAAGTAACCAGAACTATTTAGGGTTTTTAAAGATTCTAATCTGAAAGCATCTTTGAGGTCTAAGTTTAAGGTTACTTTGTAGGCCTGGGATGCGGCATTATTGTTTGAAGAGGGTGTGGTTATCTCGTTAAAGCTAATTCCTCCGTTATAGGTAATCGAATTCACTATAGAATTAGATTCTGAGGCTGCATATTCTAAACTAATATTTGAGGTATTTTTCTGATTAAGGCGAAAAAGGACATCCGTGCCGCGCAATAAATAATTCTTATCGCCTTGTATCTGATTAACATATGTGCCTCCTAACCTAACATAATCTCCAAGCTCTTTTACAATTCGTGCACCGTATGAAGGATTATCTAAATAACCATCTGGTTCGTATTCATAATCTGCCAAAAGATAAATAGGGTCTCCATTTAAAATCGCATTCTGAATAATGCTGTCTTCTGAGCCGGAGAATTTCATAAATAATGGATTGACTAAGATTATTCTACCATCGTCATAATTTATATCGTAATCGGTTTTAGGCACAAGGGGGATTAAAGACTTAGGCAAAAAAGTATTCTTATCGCGCACTTGGATATAAACTTTATCTGAGCCCTCAATAATACGTCTGTGTCGCAGATAATACAACGAGCCGCCTGTGGACTCTAACTCATCGTGGGCGGCTAATTGTTTTGCCTTGGCTGCGTAGGCGATAATTTTATTTTTGGGTGTGTTAAATTTTGTCTCTTCTGGTGATTGATAATCTAACTTTAGTCCATAAAGGGAGCGATTATATGAGGCCAATTCGCTACCAGTAAGACCTGTATTGTAATTACCGTACATCAAATACGACTTATCCCATTCGGCCTTGAGATAAAAAATTCCCTGGGTTGGAGTTTCATCAAAAACAATAGAATCATCGCCATAAGTCGGATAAAACTTTTCAGATTCTAAATTACGAAAGATTTTATCTTCATCGCGGCTGGTATCCAAAGAAGAGGTAATCGCATATTTACCCCATAATGTTGCTTTAAGAAAATAGGCAAATCTACCTTCGCTAAAAAATTTTTCTTTTAGACGATATTCAGTGGAAGGGAGTTCGCCTTGGCTTGCCACATCATACTTGCCAAATACACCTTCACCCATACCGACTAAGAAAACATTAGATAAAAAGGAGGGTTTTAAATTGGGCGGGGCTTCCTTATCAATGGGACTTGCTTGTTTTTCTAAAGGTTCAATATCTACCTTCGGTTCGATATCTACCTTCTCGGCGATTGCCTTTTCTACCTCTATTTGATTTAAGCTATCTAAATCTTTAGACTCTTGTGCAGTCTCTTCTCCAAAACAAAGATTTGTTATAAAGAATAAAATAAATAGAACAAAAAATCCTCGTTTTATTCTATTTATATTCTCAAACAATCTTACCCCCCTTTTTCTATCAGAAAAGATAAAAACACTAATAAATTTGTATTAAATCTTTTCTAAAAATCCGATTCAAATAATCTTATAATCTTATAATAGAATATAAGAGAAGATGGTTATTTTGTCAACATTTTTATAATAATATTGGTTTTATTACTTATTGATTGACGGGGTTATCTAAAGAAGGTAGATTCACCACTCCCCCGGAGATAATAAGCTTTAGTACTTGCTCAACGGGGATATCGACGAATATCACATCTTCCCTAGGAACAAGACAAAAAAATCCGGTAAGGGGGCTGGGCGTAGAGGGAATAAAAACATTAACTAACTGTTTATTTGTCGCTTGGCAAAAAACATCTGCAGATGTATTAGTCAAGAATGCTATGCTATAAATCCCTTTGCGAGGATATTCAACCAATACTGTTTTCCGAAACGATTGCGGCGTATCTCTGAGAAAAAAATTTATTACCTGTTTTGATGCTGGATAAATGTGGCGAATGATTGGAAATTTCGTAAACCAATTTTCCCAAAAAGATAGAGACCTCTTTGAAATAAAATGAGTTGCTAATAAACCAGTAAAAAATATTAAAACTATGCCAAAGAAAATACCTAATCCTGGAATAGAATAACCAAAATAGCGCAAGATAAACTTATTAATTAATCGTCCTAGTATCCCGTCAAAAAACTTAAACATACCTACTAAGAGATAGATGGTGATAACTACTGGCACTACAATTAAGGTACCAGTCAAAAAATATTTACGCATACTTTTCATTAAAAAACCTCTTTTAGAACTTGTGTTAATTTAATTTTCTCAACAATCTAAATTTAAGGACGGCTTATAAAAATTAACCATACCCAAACCACAGAGATAACAATGACGCTTGAGACCAAACCGACTTTAAACCATTGCATAAATGATACTCTTATATTCTTTTCTTTCTCTAAAATACCTAAAGCAACTATATTAGCGGTAGAACCAATTAAGGTAATGTTGCCGCCCAGACAGCCACCGAAAAGTAAAGCCCACCATAAATTATCAATGCGGCTGATGCCCAAACTCTGTATTATAGGTATAAAAACAGCAACCAGAACTACATTATCAAGTACGCTTGAGCCTATTGCGCTTATCCACAATATAACAGTAATGAGTAAAAAGGGAGAATTTTTAGTCCAGGCCACAAGCTTTTGGGCAAGAACATCAGTGGCTCCTGAATATTTAAGCGCACCTGCTTGGCTAAAAAGAAATAAGAAAAATAGTAGCGTCCACCATTCAACGTTTTTCTCGATATATATGCGTGCCTTTCTATATTTCCAAATCATAACACAACCGCTAGAAATTAGAGGGATTATCAAAAGGAGTGTATTGGCTGGTAGATTCCACAGAACCTCTAAGCGATGGTGAAGTGCAATAAAAAACAAAGTTATACCAAAAACAACTAAACTAATTTTTAGATCTTTATCCGGAGGAACCGAAATTAAATTAATAAGCACATCGTTGGCGCCTAAATTTTTTATATTGGCATCCAGCTGTTTTATCTCTTTGCGAAACCAAAAAAATACCAGTATTATAATAAGCACTAAACAAACTATTGTTAAAGGCAATGCATTTATAATAAAATCTTCGAAGGTTAACCCAGACTTTGAGGCAATAAGTATCCCTATAGGATTACCGAGGGCTGTGCCGCCAGAACCAACATTAGTAGCTAATACTGAAATAATTAAAAATGGGGTAGGGTTAACTTCAAAGTAATCACAAATTTCAAAAACCGCAGCTACTATAAAAACAATAGATGTAACCTCATCTACCGCACAAGCCAGCCCCGCTGATATAAGCGAAATAAAGATAACAAATTTCCTGGCAGTAAGATTTCTGATGCGAAGAATCCAACCCACAATCCAAGCAAAAACACCGGCGTCCTTAAGGAGACCGATTAGAACCATCATCCCTACTAAAAACAGTATTACCTCAAGAGAAGAAAACTTAATAAAGTTTTCTAAATCTATAACCTTAAAAATTAAAAGTATGGATACCCCCAGAAAGGCAAAAGAAAGACGAAAATCCCAAAAGAACAAAGTCCCCAGTATCGACATCGAAAAAATAGAAATAGCTACTGCTTGATATAAGTTAAGACCAACGCCTCTACTTAAAAAACCCAAACCTAATGAAATAAAAATAAGGGTAATAAATTTTTTAATCATAATTCTAAAAAATATAAATTAAAATTCCATTTGTTTAGTGAGCCTATTTCATCAATGCCTTCAATACATCACATCTTGCTACAATACCAATAAGCCTCCCATTCTTTTCAACAACACACAGTCGTCTTTTAGCCTTAGTAAGCATAATCCTGGCCGCCTCAGACAAAGAGATATCTGCACTAATAGTTATTATCTCTTTGCTCATAATATCTGATACTTTGAGATTGGCTAAATTTTCTACTTTTTTAGTTATTGCCTTAGAATCATCTTCATAAATAAACTTTCCTACACTAACAACATAACTTGGCAAAATATAACGCAAGATATCCTTTTCAGTAAAGTTGCCTATTAACTTATTATCTTTATCAACGACGGGTAAGCCGCTAATTTGAGAGTTAAACAGAATGATAGCCGCTTCTTTCACAGAAATATCCGGCTTGATACTTTTTATTTCTGTGGTCATTATATCGCCTATCTTCATAGCAACCTCGCATTTAAAGATTTAGAATTATCAAAAAATTCTGGGAATTAAATTCCCTATCTTGATTAATATTAATAAAAAAGCGGCCTTTTCGAGCCGCTTTTTGAGTAAAACTTATTTTAAAAGCTCAAATATTTATTCTCTTGCAATTGCAATAACAACAAAACCAATCAACATCAACATTGGCCCTAAGCAACCTTTTATCAATTGAAGAAGCGATGGCCACCATTTAATGCAAAGATAAATACCCACTAAAAATACTACGGCCCCAATAAGCATTTTCAAAAATACCTTTACCTTTTCTCCTGTCTTACTTGTTTCTTTATTTTCTTCTGCCATATACTACACCTCCTTTTACATCTATTAAATTTTTATTATTTAAACTGCATTATACTCTTTAGATATTAATCTTTCAATATTTTTTTATAACTCCAATAAAAATAAAATCGGCTAACTTATATCTTTATATCTTCTAAACCAAATCCTGCTCAGATAGAAATTCTTTTCCTGCTGAAGTTTCTATCCTCTCCTCTTTAGGTCTTGCCTTCCAACGTTTATGTATCCAACCCCACTCCTTAGGATATTTACGAATATATGATTCAATAATCTTGGTCAACAGTTGAAGATTTAATTGAATCGTCTCTTCCATATCTTTGCCTTCCAATAATTGCACTTCTGGTTCAATAAAGATTTCCTGCTTCTCACCTTCTGTGCGATATATAAACATAGGTACTATAGGGGCTTTTGTGCGAAGGGCAAAAACCACAGGACCTTTAGCAGTAGCTGCCTTTTTGCCAAAAAAATCAACCCATACCCCACCAGTGCCAAAATTCTGGTCTAACTGTAGAAATAAAATTTCCCTTCTCTTTAAAACATTTAAACAATTCTCAACGCACTGCTTTCTTGGCTGAGTGTATATAGAACCAACCCCTAAAGCAGTTCGACGAACATAAAAATAATTATTCACCCAGGGGTCGCGCATATAACGTAAAATCGTAGATATCTTGTATCCAGCAAATGTGAGTTTAGTGCACATCAAAGGGAAATTCCCAAAGTGAGCACTCAAGGCAATTACGCCCCTATTCTTTGCTAATGCCTTATCTAAATTCTCTAGGCCTTTTACGCTAACAAAGCGATCGACAAATATTGGTCGTTCAGTAAAAAGCATAAATTCTATCGCTATCTTAGCCATTGTCTGAAAACAATCCTTTGCTATCTGAATAATCTCTTTCTTTGACTTCTCTTTTTCAAAGGCAATGCTCAAACTATCTATAGCAACATGTCGATGCCTTGAAGCAAAAATATAACCAAGATTCCCAACTATTCTAGCAAAACCATAAGCCCATCCAAGTGGGATAATCTTAACAATTAAGGCACAAAATTGAATTGCTATGCGAGCTAAAAATCTCTGGAATCTCCTTGAAAAATCTTTATAGGTCATCTTAAAATACCCTTAGAATAAGTTCCATAGTAACCAAAAATTAATCGCTAAAAATTATTTGCTCTTTTTTATGTTTTTAATAGTTTATATAAAAACAACCTCTTACTTACGCATTTAGTTTATAACCGATCTTTCTTAAAAAATCTCTCCGCCATTTAATTCCTTCTTCATTTTCAACACCCCGAGGACTGAAACCATCAACCACACCTAAAATACCTCGTCCCTGTTGGGACTTAACAATTATAACCTCTACTGCATTGGCTGTAGCACAAAAAATATTACAGACTTCGTTTAGATTTTTTATAGCAGCGAGAACATTAATGGGATATGCCTCTTTGATAAAAACAAAAAAAGAATGACCAGCGCCTACAGCTAAGGCATTATCTATTGCTATTTGTTTTAAGTCGTTATCAGTGCCTTCTGCCCTTATCAGACACTCCCCCGAGGATTCGCAAAAAGCAAATCCAAACTTTATCTTCGGCATAGAGCTGACCAATGCCTCGTATAGATCCTCTACTGTCTTAATAAAATGCGCCTGACCAATAATAACATTGCAATCTTGTGGTTTTTTAATTTTGACCGCTTCTAATTCTAACATCTTAACCTCCCCGACTGGAATACTTATCTCTTAAGAATCTCTGCCATTTCTTCTTCCATCTTCTTTAAAGTATCTCTATCATTTAAAGTCTTCTCTGGTGTCTGTATAGCCTTATCATTTTTAGAATGTGTTTGGAGTTCCTGTTGCGCCTGTTGTTTCTTTGATTTCATATCTCTGCTTGCTTGAAGGGTTGCATTTGCTTTCTCTAATTCTTTAGACATAATTTCAGCTTTCTTTAACGGATCTATTAGCTCTTCAGTTTTCTTATTGGCCTGTTTTTTTATATTTTCTTTTTTGGACTGGATGCGCAATTGTTTCTTTTGCAATCTTTCTTGGATTTGTTGTT
>Ga0272448_1000612_pt1 | contig 53865 bp, 35 predicted proteins | sample YNPCB0191_FD_202220 | JGI IMG/M metagenome (GOLD analysis project Ga0272448, IMG submission 202220) | Hot spring sediment microbial communities from Yellowstone National Park, WY, United States - YNP-CB-019-1 | ecosystem: Environmental > Aquatic > Thermal springs > Hot (42-90C) > Sediment... | reverse complement strand
CGGGGTGCGGATCACCCCCGAAGCGCTGGTGATGGCCACGCGGGCCTAAAGAGACGGTGAAGAGGCGAAATCCCCGTCAGACCAGGGCACTACTGCGTCTGAAAATGGCTAAACTTCAGGGCTGGGGGTGAGGGGGGAACGACTCTAGACAAGCGAAAGGATAATACCCATGACCACCAAACAAGCCCTTCCCGTTAAACAGTTATCGCTCGAAGCGTTTCAGGAATTCGGCACTTATGCGCCATTGACGCCGCCCACCGCGACGCCGTTAGTCGCCGGCGATATCATCTCCTTCTGGCCGGATTGCGGCGGCGTGCTCACGCTGGGGCCGTCGGGCAGCAATCAACTTTCCATCGGCATCTGCCAGGTGAAATGGCGCGAATTGAAGGTGGATGTCTGCGAATATCACACCTCCACCGGCGAAGGCATCCTGCCGCTGGACGGCGATATCTACCTGCACGTGGGCCGCCCCACCGGCGATGACACGGTGCCCGTCGATGGCCTGGAGATCTTCTACGTCCCCAAAGGCACCGTCGTGCTGCTGAAACCCGGCGTCTGGCACCATGCCCCCTTCGCCGCCAACCCCGGCGAAACTGTGAACACAGTCATCCTGCTGCCACAGCGCACCTATGCCAATGACTGCATTGTGCGCACGCTGGAGACGCCGGTGGCGTTCGGCGAGTAAAATTCTTTCACCACAAAGACGCGAAGACATAAAGACTTTGGATGGTCTCTTTGTGCTCTTCGCGTCTTTGTGGTGAAAATGCAATACATCCTCCACCTCTCCGCGCATCACTCTTCTGTTCGCCTCAATATTCCGGTATAATGAGGCATCATGTCCAGAACATTCAAACTCACCAGTCCCTATACCCTCAGCGGCGATCAGCCGCAGGCGATGGAGAAGCTCGTTGCCGGGTTGGCACGCGGCGACCGCATGCAAACGCTGCTCGGGGTGACGGGATCCGGGAAGACCTTCACGGTGGCGAATGTCATCGCGGCGGTGAACCGGCCCGCGCTGGTGATCGCGCCGAACAAGACGCTGGCGGCGCAGTTGTGCGAGGAGTTCCGCGCGCTCTTTCCGGAAAACGCGGTGGAGTATTTCGTCAGCTATTACGACTACTACCAGCCCGAGGCGTATATCCCGCAGAGCGACACCTACATCGAGAAGGACGCGGCCATCAACGAGGAGATCGACCGCATGCGGCACTCCGCCACCCAGGCGGTGCTGGAGCGGCGCGACGTGATCGTGGTCGCCTCCGTCTCCTGCCTGTACGGCCTTGGTTCGCCGGAAGATTACCAGAAGATGACCGTGCAACTTCACGCCGGCGAGGAATATCCGCGCGACGAAATCCTGCATCAACTGGTGGACCTGCAGTTCAAACGCAACGACATCGCGCTGGAGCGTGGTACGTTCCGCGTGCGGGGCGACGTGTTGGAAGTGCACGCGGTGGACACCAAGCAGGTGACGCGCGTGGAGATGTTCGGCGACCTGGTGGAGCGCATCATGATCGTCGACCCGCTCACCGGCGAGGTGCTGGAAGAGCCGGAGCACGCCGCCATCTTCCCCGCCAGCCACTACGTCTCGCTGCCGGAAAAGATCGACCAGGCGTTGGAGGATATCGAGGCGGAGCTGCAGGAGCGTTACGACTGGTTCACCTCGCGCGGACAACTGCTGGAGGCGCAGCGCATCATGCAGCGCACGCGCTATGACCTGGAGATGATCCGCGAGATCGGCTACTGCAATGGCATCGAGAACTATTCCCGCCACTTCGACGGGCGCACCCCGGGCCAGCCGCCGTTCACGCTGCTCGATTATTTCCCGAAAGATTTCCTCTGCATCATCGACGAGTCGCACCAGGCAGTGCCGCAGCTCCATGGCATGTACGCCGGCGACCGCTCGCGGAAAGACGCGCTGGTGAATTTCGGCTTCCGCCTGCCATGCGCCTACGATAACCGCCCGCTGACCTTCGCCGAGTTCGAGGAGCGGGTGAGTCAGGTGCTCTTCACCTCCGCTACCCCCGGTCCGTACGAGCGGGAGCACAGCGCGCAGATCGCCGAGCAGATTGTGCGCCCCACCGGGTTGATCGACCCGGAGATCATGGTGCGGCCGACCAAAGGCCAGGTCGACGACCTCTACGCCGAGATCAAACAGCGCGCGGAACTGGGCGAGCGCGTGCTGGTGACCACGATGACGAAGAAGATGGCCGAAGACCTCACCGATTACCTGGTCGACCTGGAGATCAAGGTACACTACCTGCACAGCGACCTGCAGACCTTCACCCGCTCGGAGATCCTGCGCGACTTCCGCCTGGGGGTCTATGACGTGGTGGTGGGCATCAACCTGCTGCGCGAAGGGCTGGACCTGCCGGAAGTGACACTGGTGGCCATCCTCGACGCGGATAAACAGGGCTTCCTGCGTTCGGAGACGTCGCTCATCCAGAACATTGGTCGTGCGGCGCGCAACGTGAAAGGCAAAGTGATCATGTATGCCGATGAGGTGACCGCCGCCATGGAGCAGGCCATCGGCGAGACCAACCGCCGCCGCAAGGTGCAGGTTGCTTACAACCAGGAGCACAACATCACCCCGATGACGGTGGTGAAGGACGTACGCGAGTTGCTCATCAACAGCATGGTCGCGGAAGAGCAGCCGGTCTACATCGTCGGCGCCGACGAACCGGGCATCGCCGTGGAAGACCGCATCGCCGAGTTGGAAAAGAAGATGATGACCGCGGCCAAGGCATTGCACTTCGAAGAAGCCGCCCAGTTCCGCGACCAGATCATCCTGCTGCAAGGCAAAAAGCCGCAACAAGGCCCGAAAACCCCCAAGCGGCATGTCAAGGCGAAAGAAGCAGTTCGCCGACAAAAGGGGTATAGCGCGAAATCGGATGATTCACCACAGCGGCGTTAGAGTGTGGGAGTTTGGGGGTGTAGGAGTAATGGGCTGATATGGTATTCGAAACCCATTTGCCCCATTATGAATTTACCTATAAAGCCAGCTCTCGCAGGCAGCGCCCGCCAAACACTCCCACACCCCCCAAACTCCCATACCCCCACACAATCCTCTGCGTCTCAGCGTCTCCGTGGTGAATCGTTTTCATCCGCTTCGTCTGCCAGCCGCGCGCGGATAATGGCGGATTCGCCGAAGCGGTGGCGGATGGCGTCGACGGCGGAGGCGAGTTGGCGTTGTTTGCCGTCGGTGGCCTGCGAGAAGAGGGAGTACTGGCGGTCAGTGGCGGGCTGCAGGGGGCCGGCGGTGACGCCGATGAGACGGATGGGGCGCGCGGATTTGGCCTGGCAGAGGAGATGCAGCGCCGTCCGATAAATGGGGTCGGTGAGCTCGGATGGCTCGGAGAGTGTGTGGGCGCGGGTGATGGTGTGGAAATCGTCATAGCGCAGCTTCAGTGTCACCCCGCGCGCCAGCAGGCCGTGGCGGCGCAGGCTGTGCGAGACATCTTCGCTCAATTCCAGCAACGTGCGCTCCAGCAATGCATGGTCGCTGATGTCCGTCAGGAAGGTGGTCTCGCGTCCGATGGATTTTGCCTGTCGTTCCGGCACCACCGGGCTGTCATCCATTCCTCGTGCCAGCGCATGCAGGTCGCGTCCCGCCACGCCGAATTTGCTCACCAGGAACTCCTGCGGTAGTCGCGCCAGGTCGCCGATGGTGGTGATGCCCAGGTCGCGCAACTTCCGCTCGGTTGCCTCGCCAACCCCGCGCAACTTCCCGATGGTCAGCGGCGCCAGGAAGGCCGCTTCTTCACCCGGCGGCACTACCACCAGCCCATTTGGCTTGCGCAAATCCGAGGCCATCTTCGCAATGGCTTTCCCTGCTGCGACTCCGACCGAGCAGGTCAGCCCCGTGGCTGCGGAAATTTCCGCCTGCATCTCGCGTGCGGCCGCCTCGGGGGTCTGGTTAGCGGAGAGGCATCCGGTCATGTCGAGGTAGGCTTCATCGACGGATACCTGTTCCAGCAACGGCGTGCGCGCCGCGAGCAGCATCATGATCCGCTGCGAGATGCCGTGGTAGCGCTCCATGCGCACCGGCATCACGACCGCCTGCGGGCACAGCCGCAGCGCCTGCGCCATCGGCATGGCCGAGTGTACGCCGAATTTCCGTGCCTCATACGAGGCCGCCGATACCACCCCGCGCGACACGCCGCCGCCCACCACCACCGGCTTCCCGCACAACTCAGGCCGGTCCAGCACCTCGATGGAGGCAAAGAAGGCATCCATATCCACATGTATGATGATGCGTGACGGCATAGGACTATTATACGATTATTTTCACCGCAGAGACGCTAAGACGCTGAGGAAACGCTGAGGTATGGAATTGGGGAGTATGGGTGTGGTAAGAGAACAATGGCTCGCGGCGAAGTAAGCTGACTACATACTCGGGGGCATCCTACTCTGCGTCTGTGCTTTACGGTGACATATTTATGAATAGAATCGCTTGCAGAGGGGCATAAGGAAGGATAAAAGGCAAGACGATCAAGCAGTATGTATGGAAACGGTGCAATTTCCTCTTATTCCTTTTGCCTTTTTCCTTCCCCGGTGTGAACTATTTCGGTGCCCCAACCGTAATATCGGAAAGGGTGAAAGGAGTGACGCGATGTTTTGCCCATTGGCGCTGGAACGGGATATTGTTACCCCACGCTCCTGGTCGGGAAAAGATCGCTCATTGGTGGATTTCACGACGCTCGCGGATGGTGAGTTGGCCACGGCCTGGCGCAAAGGCAATACCGAAGCATTGCGCATCCTCGTGGACCGCCATCGCGCCGCCACCTTCGGGTTGGCGCTGCGATTATGCAGCAATCGTGAGCAGGCAGAAGACCTGGCGCAGGAAGCGTTTCTCCGCGCGATGTCGCGCATCGACCAGTATCATCCCGACGAACCGTTCCGCCCCTGGCTCTTCCGTATACTCGCCCACCTGCATATCGACCAATTCCGCCGCCGGCGAGAACAAGCCGTGGAAGAACCCGAACTCCCGCCGGTACACGGTCACCAGGATGCTGACCTCTTCGTGCAATCTGTGCTCGCGACGCTCTCTGAAACACAGCGCACCATTCTCGTCTTGCGCGAGTTAGCAGGATTGAGCTATGAAGAACTGTCAGATTACTTCAATATCCCCGTCGGCACCGTTCGCTCTCGCCTCGCACATGCCCGTATTGCATTCCGTGAATCATACCAGCGCATGAGCGAGGAGGTTGTACGATGAACGACTGTCCGATACCGGAGGAACTGGAGCTATATGCGATGCATATAGTCGAAGGGTCAGTTCGCCAGTATCAATATATCGATCAGCATGTCAAACACTGCCCGGAATGCAGGGAGGCGCTGAAGCAGATGGAAGACGCACAACAATTATTGCACGAGAATCTCGATCTCGATCCGGGCGAGGCATTCACACAGGCCATCATGCGGCGGGCAAAGCGTCCATGGCGTGATCGAATATGGAATCTAAGATGGATGCCGTTTGGACGTGCGTTGTCGTGGGGGCTTGCCTGCATCGCATTCATCACGATCTGCATCGTCAGGTTTACACAACCGAAGATCGGCAATGATCGTGTGACCGTAACAATGCCACCGAAAGTGCTTGCCGGAGCCCCGTGTGCGGTGCCGGTCTATGTGACTGATCCACAGGGAAAGCCCATCGCCAATGGACGGGTATCTGTCAGCGGAGATGGCATCGAACCATTCAGCGGCCAAACGGATCATGCCGGGTTTTGTCAGGCATCGTTCAAGGTGCCGGTTGCGGATAAGCAAAGCATCCTGCGCCTGCAAGTCGATGTCACTACCGGCAGTGGGCAACATCAATTACAGATGCCGGTGCAGATCGAAACGGCAACCGCGTTGCACCTGTCCACCGATAAGCCGCTTTATCGGCCCGGGCAGAAGATCCATATGCGGCTGCTTTGCCTCAACCGCGTCGCCATGACGCCGTCGACTGGCCAGGAGGTTACCCTCACGGTCGCTGATCCGCGGCACAATCTGCTCTTCATACGGACAGCGAAATCAGATGAACGGGGAATAGCCACCGCCGATTTCCCGCTGGATACTCAGGCATCATCCGGTAATTATACCATCGAGGCCAAATGTGGTGAGAACACGGCCACCCGCATAATCACCGTCCCCCTGTGACCAACCAAGGCGGGGGTAGCGGAGTGCGCCCAACGTAGTAGCAGTAAGCAGTGAGCAAGGTTCGCGAACGGTTACTGGTTGTGGAAATATGATGACATTCAACTTCTAGCGGACGGCATACACCGATGGCTGTTCATCTGAGCGGTGAACGGGACGAAGCAGGACGAATGCTCTGCGCTATGATCGCCAAAGCCGAGTAATTCTGCACGGGTGAGAATGGCTATCTCTGCGAACCAGCGCCTGAATACACATAGACGCGGGGCGCGCATTATTACTGCTTACTCCTCACTTTTTCGCCCCCTCTTTCTACATTCAACCGCTACAATGGCAAACAATGTGTTATAATAGCAACCGGTGAAGGTGCTAGTGGATTACGCCTTCTCAACGATACAGGGGGGCGCCTTCCATGCTGAATCCATAAGCTTTCGCGAAGTGAGGCAGCTTCCCGGTGTCTATTGCTCCGTCCCGATGAGATAACCCTTCGTCTGCTTGCCCACCCCCCTGGTATGGCATGAGACAGGTATTTAAGTGTAGAACTGTCCACATTTTCACGTGATATGAAGGAGGATGTCTGATGCAACGGGCAATCACATTGATCACCCGATCAGCGATGGTACTGGGCCTCTGGTTGGCAACGGCGGTGCTGCTACAGGCCGCAACGCTGAATGTCCCATCCCAGTATTCCACTATCCAGGCGGCGATTAACGCTGCAGCTTCCGGTGATACTGTCCAGGTGGCTGCCGGCACGTATGCCGAGAACCTGATCATCGGCAACGCCATCACCTTGCGCGGGCCGAATGCCGGGGTGAATCCGAATACCGCATCACGCAATCCTGAAGCGGTGATTATTCCGGCCACCACCGATATGAATTTCGGCACGGTGATCCGCTTCTTTAATGGCACGCATGGCACGGTCAGCGATGTGACCATCGATGGCCTGACGATCGACGGGGACAATCCAAACCTCGGCACCGCAGGATCAGTGGATGCGATGCTGGGCATCGGCGATCTCCCGCAGTATTGGTGTTTCCCGACGAATCCGCCGCGGAATGAAAACGGCACATCGCTGGGCTGGGAAACGAACCTGGCGAATATCACCATCCAGAATAATATCATCCGCAACCTGGGCTGTAATGGCATCGCGCTCCTCACGGAAAATGCGTGTTCGACTGGAAATGTCATCGCCAACAATAAGATTTCCAACCTGAAGTGGGTGGCAGCCCCGACCGATACCCTCTGCTGGGATGGCATCGGCATCTTCCTGCGCGGCGGTGTGTATGCGCAGGTCTCCGGGAATAACATCACTGGCGCGCAGACGGGCATCGTTTTCAGTCTCGCGTATATCGGTGCCGGTTCCTACACTCCATACATCACCAATAACTACATCGAGTGCTTCCGGGCAGGCATCTTCAACGATATCTATTTCAGTGCTGGGGCGCCGGTATTCGATATTGAATACAATACCATTGTCGGAAAACCCCACCCGACCGCCGGCCTGATCTGCGGCGGCATCTGGATTATTTCCAGCGCGACCGATTTCACCGCCAAGCCGATTGCCAACAACACCATCCAGGGATGCCAGTATGGCATCTTCCTGTGGAACTGCCATGGCGGTGGCGTGATGACACCCTTCACCAATAACCAGTTGACGAATAACACGTACGGGGTGTATGCGACCAACTATACGCCATGGTGGAATACTGATTCATCGAGCGGGATGGTCAACCGTGCGAATGTCACCGGTGGAGCCATCAGCGGGTCCTCCGGTGCCGGCATTTTCATGGACGATCGTGGATATACCAACTGTCCGAGCACTGTCAATGTCTCAAACGGCACCGGCATCACCGGCGGTAGCAAAGGCGTGCTGGTCTCCGGCGGGCAGAATACGCTCACGTTCTCCGGCAACGATGTCGCGCCGGCGGCGTATCTAAGTGCGCAAAGCGGCGATTACTTCACCTTGCAGGGGAATACTGCGGCAACGCCGACCTATCCGGGTGATGTGGACGCCAGATACGTTGCCATCGAAGGCTACATCGGCTCCCAGATGTCATCGGGGCAGTTGGCGGCCGCAGAGGCGAAGATCACCGATAAGCACGTGAATTCGCTGTTGGGCACCGTCACCATTGCCGATAACAATCCACGCATCGTGCGGGTGGAAGCCGTCTCCGGCGTTTCCGGTGGGACGGTGACCGTGCCGATCTCATTGATCTCTCAAGGGAATGAACACTCGCTTTCCTTCAGCCTGAGCTTTGATAAAGCGGTCTTCAGCAACCCGACCGTCGCCGCGGGCAGCGATGCTGCCGGTGCAAGCGTGTCGTCGGATAGCTCGCAGACCGCACAAGGCCGTTTCGGGGTCACCGTGACACTCCCTGGTACTTCAACCTTTACCGCCGGCACACGCCAGATTGTCATTGCGACTTTCAAAGTGGTGGCGGTCAGCGATCTGACTACTTCGACCATCGGCTTTGTAGATCAACCGATTGCCCGTCAGATCCCCACCGGTATGACGGCGAACTGGCAGAGCGGCACAATCATGATCCCCTTCGGCTATGAGGCAGATGTGACTCAACGTCCGTACGGGAAAAATAATGGCACAGTTACCGTTTCCGACTGGGTGCAGATCGGGCGTTTTGCCGCTGGGCTGGATTTGCCCTATCCGGGCAGTGAATTCCAGCGGGCGGATTGCGCACCCCGCGCCCAGCGTGGCGATGGGAAGATCGATATTGCCGACTGGGTGCAGGCCGGGCGCTATGCCGCCGGTCTTGATCCAGTTGTGACAGCCAATGGGCCGACCTCGACAACCAGCACGATGGCCGCCGCTCGCGCAGCCGGCACTCCGCGAGCCACCCAGCGTATGCTGTCTCTCAGTGCCGCCTCCTGCACCGTGGGGAAAACCTGCACCAGCACTGTGACGCTGCGCGCACAGGGTGATGAGAACGGGGTTAGCTTCAGCTTGAAGTTCGATCCGACGGTATTGCAACTCGCTGGTGTAAAACTGCTGAATGGCGCGAAGAACGCGACGATCAATATCAATACCCTGAATGCTGCGGATGGCCAGGTAGGCATCATGCTGGCGCTGCCGGCCGGGAAGTCATTAACGAAGGGAATGCAGAGCCTCGTTCAGGTTACTTTCCGCGGAGTGGCGGGGACAGGTGTCAGCGGTATGCCGCTCACCTTCAGCGATCAGCCGGTTTCCTGCCAGGTCGTGAATGCGAACGCCGAACCGCTCCCAACAAACTATGCGAACACGTTTATCCGCGTCATTGGGAAGAAGAGCAAATAATTCACTATCAACCCTCGTAAAAGCAGGAGAGGTAAGCAGTTTAACTGCTTACCTCTCCTGCTTTTTATCGGTGGCATGGAATGGAAAAGATTCTTTCAGTATTGAGCGTTGAGGGGTAGGAAATCTGTTTCTTACGTAGAAATCGTATTGTGAAGTCACACCCCTATGGTGGTGATTGGAGGTTAGATCGTGGCAACAGCAACGAAAACAATGGCGTTGTCGATTGGCGATGTGAAACTACGCCCGGAGATCAATGAGGGGTATTTGTGCAGCCTGGGCGCCATACAGATCGGTGATACCGCATTGCGCAATCCGGCAACGCGTTTCCTGCCGTGGTTCGATAGTTATGAAGGGGACATCTTTCGGCGCTTTGCCTTCCTGGGCAGCGAACAGCGCGACGACGTCACCGTGCTGAACACTCGGGCGGTCAGTGACCCGGATATGCTTTTCCGCGAACGGCGCGATTGCTCCGGTGACCCCTGTTTCCGCAACGTCAGTTGGGACACCGCGCCGCTGGAGGCGGACCTGCGCATCTGCCTGAAACCGGCACAGTGCGAGATCGGCCAGCGGCATTTCACCGGTTTCCAGTACTGGTTTGAATACGAATCAGCCAATGTCCCCATTCACCGGTTGGTGGATCGGCAAACCTGGGAAGTAGGCGGCAATCTGGATGATATCACTATCTGCCTGCGCAACTGGCTCACCCCGCCGCGGATGCGCATCGCGCGCGGGACGACTTACTCGACGGTCGGACTTGATAAGTGGGCCGGGTTGCTGCCCGGAAACCTCTGGGGACGTTGGACGCTGCTGCCTTCGTTCGATATGCAATATGGCAATGACGGCATCCTGCTTGGCTGGTTCGATCAGGTCTCACTGATCCGTACGGTCATCGAGAGCAATGCCGGGGAGGATTGCCTGCGCTGCCTGGACATGCATCTCTTCGAGCAGGCGACGACTGTGCAGACTAACCCCAAAACGATCCTCTGGTCGCCGGACGAGATGGATGAGGTGGATGCGTTGAACCTGTGGACGCGCATCTATGATAGGGAGCGGGAGAAAGCGGCCAGCCAGTTCAACATCAAACACGAGGAACCGCCGGCAATCGTGTTCGCGGAAAATGTCTGGACGAATTACCGCTTTGACAGCACCTACGACCATATGGTGGATGTCGCAGCGGAGTTCGATGCGGATTATGTATTCATCGATGTCATCTGGGAGCAGGCGCAGGCGCTCCACGAGACAATCAACGCCTTAATGCCGGAAGAACAGCAAAAAGGCACAATCCTGGAGAAGCTCCGCCATGACTGCATGTGTGCCGTGCTCGATTTCCAGGTGGCGGATATCCATGGAGGGGAAGCCGGGCTGAAGCGACTCTGCGACAAGGCGCGTGAAAAAGGGATGAAAGTGATCTCGTGGATGGCGGCACACCTCTCACCGAACTCAGCGGTGCAGTATAACGCAGAGTTGGGGCATGGCGGATTGAGTATTTTCGCCGCGAAGGAATCCGGGCGGCATCCCGACACCGGGTATGCCATGAGCTGCTGGCCGGCGAACCTGAACGCGCCGATCGGCGAATATATCAAAACGCAAATTCTCGGCGTCTGCGCGCGCACCGGATTGTCCGGTTTTCTGTGGGATTCCTTCTGCAACATGGGCTGGTGGCAGATCGATTATTCTGACGGCACCATGCGCCCACAATACGATAAAATGGCCGAAATGTATGCGGACCTGACGAATGCCGGTCTCTATATCATGCCGGAGGCGATTGTCACCTTCTCCAATCACTCCTGCTGCGGGCTACACGGGGGCAATGTCTACGCCGGCGACTTGCTCGGTTACTCGTATAACACCAACCTCGGACTGGAAAGCGCCGAGTGGAGCGATGGCGTCGTCGACAGCGACCTGCGCAATTACGAGGAACGCCTGATCACCGGGCAGGAATCGATTGACATGTTCTTCCGCTGCATCGCGCACAAGCGCATCCCCAGTCTGCATTTCCACGGCATCCCGCGTGAGAGCTGGCATGCCGAACGGGTGGGGGAGATCAAGGAAGTGCTGGCGTTGTATAAGCAACACCGGTCGAGTATGCGGACGCGCACCGTGCTTAAAGACAATGCCGGCGTGTTATGGGAAGATGAAGTCGGCAATGCCATCCTCTTCAGCTTCAAGGCACAACCGTATGCCGGCAAGGCTGTTGACGCCGCCACCGGCGAGCACATCCAGGATGGGAAACTCAAGGCCTATCGGGCATATCGCATCATCGATCCATTGCTGGTGGTGTAATCACGAGCCGTTCCCCTCACCCCAGCCCCTCTCATCGGAGAGCGGGGGCTGGGGTGAGGGGAACCACGATGGGTCTCTTTACGAGTTCACGCTATGATTGGTATACTCTCGCGTACATTTACTCACGAGGTAGTTATTTCATGAAACCCTATGAAGGTGATTTGCCGCTGGATCTCGAGCAGTTCAAATGGGACAGCGCCGGATTGATCCCGGCAGTGGTGCAGGATGCGCAAGGCACGGTGTTAATGGTGGCGTATATGAACCGCGAGGCGTTGGCGGAAACGCTGTCCACCAGCTTTGGCACCTTTTACAGTCGCAGCCGCCAGCAGCTCTGGCGCAAAGGCGAAAGCAGTGGGAACCGGCAGCGCGTGCTGGAAGTGCGCGTGGACTGCGATCTCGATTGCATTGTGCTGAAGGTCGAACAGACCGGCGGCGCCTGCCACACCGGGTACTATTCCTGCTTTTACCGCACGATTGCCGATGGGCAGATCAGCATCACCGAGGAATTGGTATTTGATGCCGATGCGGCGTATGGTAAGAAGTAATCCTGGAGCGCGAACCTCCCGGTGAGCGAGTGCACGCCGATATCGCTCACCGGGAGGTTCGCGCTCCAGCCAGTTCTGCCACCGCCTGGCGGAAAACCTCGCCGCGATGTTCCATGTTGCGGAACATGTCGAAGCTGGCGCAGGCGGGGGACATCAGCACGATCCCTGCCGGTTTCGCCAGGGTGTATCCCAGGTGCACTGCCGCGGGGAGGGTATCAGCATGATGGATGGGGAAGGCGGGATTCGCGGCATGGGTGGCGGCGGCGATCATTTCGGCCGCCTCGCCGATGACAATCAATGCTTTCGCCGATGCGGCGATGGCGCTGCCTAACTCAGCGAAATCGTCCACCTTGGGCCGTCCGCCGGCGATGAGCACCGGGGGCGTGGCGGCAAAGGCGCGTAGGGCCATGCAGACAGACACCGGCGTGGTACCCTGCGAATCGTTGTAGAACGTTACCCCGCCGACCGTGTCCACCTCTTCCAGGCGGTTCGGCACGCCGCGGAAGTTCGCCAGCACCTCCTGGGCTACCGTTTCCACCGGCAAGTTCAGTGCCGCCAGCGCCGCCACTGCTTCCAGCACGTTCGCCACGTTGTGCTCACCTCTAAGGCGGATGGCCGCACAGTCGAGCACCGGCACGGCGTTGCCATGCACCTCGGAGATCACCTTTCCGTCCGCCAGATAGACGCCGCCGGGCACGACTTGCATCGCGCTGACCCGGATGATCTGTGCGCGGGTGGCCGCTACCACACGTGCGCTCTCAGGCCGGTCGATGTTGATCACTGCCGTATCTTCTTCGGTCTGGCGCGTGAAGAGGTTGAGTTTCGCCGCCAGGTACGCCTCCATTGAATTGTCGTAGCGATTCAAATGGTCGGGGTACAGGTTGGTGAAGACGGCGACTTTCGGGTGGAATGCCTCGACGGCTTCCAGTTGAAAGCTGCTCACCTCTGCCACGAGCAGCTCGTGCGGGGCAGCCTGTGCGGCAAGCTCGATGAGTGGCAGGCCGATGTTGCCGCCGACGTAGGCGGGATATTCTAGCGCCTGTAACAGCAAGCCGATCAGTGTGGTGGTGGTGGTTTTTCCCTTCGTGCCGGTGATGGCGACAATGGGCGCCCTGGCGAGGCGATAGGCCAGCTCAATTTCACTCCACACCGTCACGCCGGCCTCGATGGCCCGGCGGATCGGCGGAATGGTGAGCGGCACGCCGGGGCTGGGTACCACCAGGTCCGCGGTTTCGATGTCCCGGTACGCCTCACGCGGTCCCAGTTGCAGCCGGACGGAGGTGCGCGCTAATTTGGCAACCTCGCCCGCCAGCTCTTCCGGAGTTTTGTCATCGGAGATGGTGACGAGCGCGCCGCGCTCACCGAGCACCTGCGCACACGCCCGTCCGGTGCCTTTGCTCCCCAGCCCGATGACATGAATGCGTTTTCCTTCTACATCGAACATACTGCTTCTTCCCAATCCGTTCTACAGCCTCACCGCTGCCATATCGTACCATATCACGGATCGGCGTGATGATGCAATGCTGGTTTCTTACGGTGCCGATGGTTGTGCCGGCGCCGCTGTGCCACGCTTCTTGAGTTTCCCGCGTACCCGGTCTATCAAGATCATCACTTCATCCGCGCGCAGCAGGTAGAGCACACCCAGGTAAAGCAGAAAACCGACCAAACCGAAGAAGACGTAAGGGAGGAGGGCGAGTACTTTACGTAATTTGCTCTTAAGTCCACCAGATTTTTTCGCCGGCTTTTCCGCAGTCGGGCTGCCGGTGCTGGTCCCCGGTGCGAGTTGCGGGGGATTCGTGGTCACCAGCGCCGGGGGCTGAGTGCCCACCGGCTGTTCGATCCGGCTCTCCGGAGTCGTCACCACCTGGTGATGCCGCATCAGGTGATTCCCCAGCAGTAGGACGGCGATGAGTGGAATCAGGGCGACGATTACCTTGCCAATGAGGATCAGCGTACGTTTGCCTTCCAGCGTGAGCAGCTTCTTTCGGATCATCGCATACAGGATGATCACCTTGGTGCCTTTCGAGAGCAGCAACGCGCCGGCAATGGCCATGATGCCCCAGCCGAGATAATGGATGCCGAGATACGACGCGCCGATGTGCAGCGGGATGATGAGGATGGCGACGATGCTGGGCCGCATGGTATCGGACATCGCGAAAAAGAATTGCAGCACGATGATTTCCAGCGCGCCGACGACCATGCCGAGGGCATAGAGGATCAGCGGCTGGGTGGTCAACATCGCTTTGCTGCCATACACGGTGAACACCAGCGGGTCTCGTAAGGCGATGAGCATGGCGCCGAGTGGCAGGAAGATCAGGATCATCATCCGCGTGGCCATCATGAGCATCTCGCGCAGGCGCGTCTTATCGCCGGCCACCGCGATATCCGCCAGGAAGGGGAAGAGCGCGATGCCGAAGGCGAACGGGAAAAACTGCACCGGCACATCACAGAGCGTGCGGGCGAATTTCAGCGCGGAGAGGCTGCCTTCCGGCAGATAAGAGGTAAAGCGGGTGTCCATCACCTGGCGGAAAATAGAAAATCCCGTGCTGATGATGAGCGGGAGCGCCAGCAGTGCGAACTGCTTCAGACCGACATGGCGGAGATCGATGACCGGGCGATAGTTGAGAATCTGGCGGCGCAGCCCCCCGCCATGCACCAGCACTTTCGCCATGGCGCCAAAAATGAAACCGACCGCCAGCGCATATGGGCCCCAGGACTTCGCGAAGAGGAGCGCAAAGACCAGTACCGTGCCCTTTAACGCCAGATCAGCCGATGCCGGCAACGCGAATTGCTTATAGGAATTCAGCAGGCAATAGGTGAGTGAGGAGGTGGCCAGGAAGATGACGGTCACCAGCATCGCGCGCATCAACTTGATCGTCAACGGCACCAGGTCTGCCGGATATTTATCCGGGTGCGCAAACCAGTTCGGCACGAAGAATGGGAGCAGCTTCGGGGCGAAGGCGATGCCACCGATGGCGACGGCGGCCATGATCAACATCAATATGTTGATCGTCGTACTCGCCAACCGCCAGGCATCCTTCTCGTCCTGCTCGCGCAACCGCTGCACAAACACGGGGAGAAAGGAGTGCATCACCACCTGATCGACCATCTGGAAGATGTAGAAGGCGATGTCCTTCGCAGCATTGTAGGCATCAGTCAGATACGATGTGCCGAACAGTCGCCCGAGAATCATCTTCTCGATGAGGCCGAAACCGCGCATGACGACCTGGATCAACATCAACGCACCGGTCGCACGTAAAATGCGCCGGCCAACCTGACTATGAGACACCTGTGGGGTTACGGCCTGATCAACCTGCACCATGGGTATCCTTCCTGGGGTGGATTTCCTCGGTTAGACACCGTAGCTGTAGTTTTGTCACGATGGCAGGGGATAATTTTACGAACACGCGCCTTCCATCAGGTAATATTGCTGACGGAAGGCGCGGTGGTGGCTACGCTATGAGGCTCAATATTTGATGGTCAGGAAAATCTCCGTCGTCCAGAAATGTCCGGTATCATCAATATACGAGCCGACGCCGATATACTGGTATTCCGGCTTGAGGATATTCGCGCGATGGGTGGGACTCGCCATAAGGGCTTTGTGCCCGTCGTCAACCGCGACGCGGTCGATGTAGCACAGATTCTCGCCTACGATCATGGAGATGGGCTTTTCCGGCAGGTAGTAGAGCACGCGGCGCATAGCCGTGCGTTTTTCGGGAACCGGTGACTCATGGCCCCAATAATGCAAGTCGTGCATCTCTTTGCTTTTCTCCCGCGCCACTTTCACCAACAATGGGGCGACGGTCAATTCATTGAGATGCTCATCTTTGCGGGAGGCGTTGGTTAAGTCGAGAAATTGTTGCTCTTCTTTCGTCAGGGTGACTTGCTCGGGACCACCCCCGAGCATTTTCACGACTTTATCGTCTTCGGCATGCACACGCGGGGCGATGCGCACCAGAATAGCGACGGCGAACAGGACGATGAGCAGGCTAAGGCCCAGGCGACGATACATGGCAAGTCCTCCAGGCGGACCAAGGGGGAGGACCAATGTCGGATTAATATAACACACTTGTTGTGATTTGGATACCCCCTGCTCAATTAGCAGTGAGCAACCATTTGTCGGCTCGGTGGGAAACTTGGGATCACCATGTCAATAGCCCGGGCGTGCAACCGGGATAACAGACCAGCAATAACTTCCTGCCCCGGCCGGTGTCTATACACCCGGAAGATTTTCTACATAAATAAGAGGCAGGCGTTACCACGAAAGCCGGGGTATCGGCAGGACTCCCGCCCCGGGTGGGGTAATTGTAGGAAAGGAATGGCGTGTCGGCGGAAAGGGATACACTGACTTATGCAGAGTGGAATGGGACAGATGCGATCGCGTTGTTGTCGGATGATGCCATATGTGCTGATACTCGCTATCAGCATCCTCGCGCTCTCGCTCATGCGGGAGGCCCGCGCGGCGGATAAGCCGGTGAATTTGAAAGAGCAGATGCGGGCACTGTGGGCGCCGGCGGCGGGCGAGTATGTGCGCACCTGGCTGGTCTGCGGCGAATTCCCGATCCCGGCGAGTGATGACGACGATTCCGGCACACCGCAGCCGCTGACAGGTTTTGCCAATGATTTCCTGCAGGGGCATGGCGGGGAAAAAGGCATTCGCCCGGTGGCCGGTGCGGCGCATACGCGTGCGGATGGGACACTGGCCACGTGGACAAAATATACCTCGGCCAGCGATACGATCCTCTATACCGGGGCATTCGTTGATCATCCCACCGATAATGTCGTCTGGTATGCTGCGACGACGATCCAGCGCACGAAGGTGGGGAAGATGGTCTTCGCGCTGGACAGCCAGGATGCCGTGAAGGTCTGGCTGAACGGCGTACTGGTGCATGAGCATTACCTGGCGCGCGAGGTTGGCTATGGCGATATGTTCGAGGTGCCATTGCACGCGGGCGAGAACGTCGTATTGATCAAGGTGCTGCAGCGCTCACCCGGTTACTTTGCCTTTCGCATGCTGGAGCGACCGCAGGCCGAAGCCCTTGAACTCACCAATACCCGCCTGTCGCCGATACTGGCGCCCACCGAGGAGGCCGGACAGTTAACCGTGGTGACTGATGATAGTCGCAGCAATTTACTGCCCAATAAACCGCAAGTCGAGGTCGTGGTGTCAGCGCCGGGGGGGCGGACGATGGCGTCAAAAACGGCCTCGCGCGGGGAGAAGGTGACGTTCGACACCGCGGAGTGGCCGGTCGGACCGTATGAAATCACGGTGAGCATGAATGGCGTCGCGGGGAAGCGCCATCACGCCTATCTCTCCTGGTTTAACGGCGACGCGCACGACATGTTGAAGGAACTGGTGAGCACAGCTCCCACTCCTGACGACCGGACGCCAAACGGCATGACCCACACCCTGCTCGCCGACCTGGTGAAGGATCGGCTGGGGGCGGATGTCGGCAGTGCGAAAAATGAGCTGCTCCCGCTCGCTTATCCGGCGCTGATGGAATATGCGGAGTTGCAGCAGAGATGCGCCGAGCGACCCAACGGTTTCGTGCGGCTGGCCTACCGCGATGATGTCGACGATTCCCCGCAGTTCTGCCGCGTCTATCTGCCCCCGAACTACCAGCCCTACCGGAAGTACCCCCTGGTTATCAGTCTGCACGGGCGCGTGGATGAGTTCCCCTCGTATATCCACTGGTGGGGCGTCGACCAGCGGCATGACGGCATCGCTGATGGATACCAGGCGATTGTCGCCTACCCGCATGCACGCGGGAATAGCTGGTTCCGCGGCATGGGGGATAAGGATGTCATGCACTGCCTGGAACTGCTCAAGCAGCGTTTCCCCATCGATGAAAATCGCGTCTATCTCATGGGCTACTCGATGGGTGGGGCGGGCACCTGGTATGTCGGCACGCGCCATCCGGAGCAGTTCGCCGCCATCGCGCCGTTCTTCGGCGGCTATGATTTTCGCTTCCAGTTGACCGATGCCGCACTGAACGCGCTCACCGTGAAAGAGCAATATCGCCGTGAGCGCTTGAGCTACATCGCGCAGGCAGAATCGCTGCGCACCACCCCGGTGTTGGCCAGCCACGGCGATGCCGACACCACCGTGCCCATCGACTATTCCCGCTATACGCTGCGCATGATGCAGCGCTGGGGCTATGATGTCCGCTACTGGGAGAAGCCGGGTAAGGGGCACGAGGACCTGGGAAACAATACCGAGGTGTTGGACTGGCTGTTTGCGCATAAACGCGTTGCCAACCCCACGCACGTCTCCCTGCGCTCCGCCGATCTGCGGTACGCCCAGGCACACTGGGTGCGCATCGAACAGCGCAAGGACCCGTACGCCTTCATGCAGGCGGAGGCGGAGGTGATCGCGCCGAATTACATCCGGCTGAACACGGACAACGTGCTGCAGATCACCCTTGCCCCGAAGACGCTCATCGACAGCGATAAGCCGGTGCAGGTGCTCTGGAACAACACCGAGATGCGCACCGTCACCTTCACAAATGGGGTGGCCACGCTGCTCGCGAAAGGCTATGTTCCGCCGAAACTCTGCAAGCGTCCGGAGCTGGAAGGCCCGGCCAACGATATTTACAATACCCCCTTCGCCATCGTTGTCGGCACCATCTCACCCGATCCGCTGATGCGCCGTATGTGTGAGCGCGCCGGGTTGCGGCTGCTGGCGTGGTGGGATGAACGTTTTCATACGAAACCACGCTATTTCAAGGATACGGAGATTAGCCCCGAGGATCAGGCGAACTATTCCTTGCTCCTCATCGGCGGCCCGGCGGACAATCAGGTGACCGGGGCACTGGCCGACCGCATTCCGTTGAAGATCGCCGCCAACGCCATCAGCATTGATGGCCATGCCTTCCCCGCGCGCGATGCCGCCGTGCAGATGTGTTATCCGAATCCCTTGAACCCGGACCGTTATGTGCTCATCCGCGCCGCTTCTTCGCCGACCGGCATGTTCTTCTCCGAGAACGTGCTGAACGACGTGGATTTCTGCATCGTTGACAGCCACAGCGCCGATCCGGCAAAGTCGGCAGGATTCTTCGATGCGATCACCGGGCGCAACGGCGGCCCGCCCATCGCCGCCGGCTATTTCGACAATGGCTGGCATTACCAGGAGGCGTCAGTGGAGCGCTGGACCTTCGCGGATGAGACCAAATATGCGAAATGGTCCGTACCGCAGTACGCTTCGGCTGCCGTGAAGGCGGACCGCGTGATGCTCGCCGATGTCATCGAAACGAAAGCGGAAGGCGCCTTCATGGATATGTTCCGCGACCGCAGTTTCGCCGGGAAAGTGATGAATCTGGGATGGAAGCGCTACGGGAGCGGCATCGCGGTGGCGCCTAAGTACTGGTTGCCGAAGCAACCCTGCGCCGCGGAATTCGACCTCTCCGGCGGCAAGTGGAACCACCTGCGCGCCACCATCGGCCTGGAACTCCCCGCCGCCGATAGCGTCACCCCTGAAGTGCTGGCGAAAGCGCTGGTGGAGTTTGTGGTGAAAGGCGATGGGCTGGAGTTGTATCATTCCGAGCCGTTCACCTTCACCACGGCGCCGAAGCAGATCGATGTGAAGATCACCGGCGTCAACACACTGCGCCTGGAGCTCATCGACAAGACGCTCAATACCAACCCGGCAAAGTCGATTAATTGGGCGGATATCCGCCTGGAGCGATAAGATTCCTTTCAGCACGAAGAAATGATGGGGTTAATTTAATGAAGATCGTATGTTTCGGCGACAGCCTCACCAGTTGCGGTGGGGAAGAGGGGCGCTTTAGCGATATTTTGCAGGATCGGTTCCCTGCGCATGTCTTTGTGAATAAAGGCGTGGGTGGCGAGAGCTTTGTCGAGGCGCGTATTCGGCTGCAGAGCGATGTTCTTGATGAAGACCCTGATATCGTGCTGCTCGAGTTCGGCGCCAATGACTGGTGGCGGAATGAACGACCCTACGCCGCGTGGGCGGGTGATCTGGATGATTTCATCACCCGCATCCAGCAAACCGGTGCGAAGGTGGTCGTGCTCGGGGTTTTCGGGTTGTACCGTAATACTGACGGCCAGTTGGTTCCCAAAGTCTATGGCATCGATGAACGCGCAGAGGCCTATCGTGCGATGGAAGAAGCTATCGCAGCGCGCCATGGCTGCTCCTATGTGGCAAATATCCAGGCGAATATCATTGGCAATCGTCGCTGCTGGGCGGACAGCAACCATCCGAACGAATACGGCAACCGCTACGTGGCGGACACCATCGCGCCGGTGCTGGAGGAACTGCTCGGGACGACGACGATGCCGGTGCGTAAGCCGGTGCTGGAGACGACGCGCGATTTCTGGAGTGAAGCCGTGGCGCTGACGCCGGATCGGCTCGCGGTGGTCGACGGCGAGCGGCGGCTGACGTACCGGGAAGCGGATGCACTGGTCGAGCGACTGGCGGGGGCACTGGCGGCGACGACCGGGGTGACCCGTCCCAAAGTCGCGGTCTACCTGCCGAATTGCCTGGAATATTACCTCATCTATTGGGCGGTACAGCGATTGGGCGGAGTGATTGTCCCGCTGAACACCTGGCTGAAGGGGGAGAGTATCACCGGCATCTTCAATTCCGTGCAGCCGGACCTCCTCTTCATTCGCAATGCGCAGGACGAGATCGCCCTCCAGGAGGCAGCACAGAGCAGTGTGCCTCCGCTGGTGATCGCCCTTGACGCACAGACCGACGGTGCGCAGAGTTACGCCAGCCTGCTCGAGATGGAGGCCGCAGCGCCGGAAGTCGCCATCGCCCCCGACGACCTCTCCATCATCATGCACACCTCCGGCACCACCTCAACGCCCAAAGGGGCGATGATGCGCCACAGCGATCTCATGTTCAACGTGGCGGCAGCAATCAACGCGCATGATTTCAATCCGAATGATGTGCACCTGCTGGTGAACCCGATGTTCCACTGCACCGCGCTCTACAGCTCGCTGCCCACCGCGGCCTACCAGAAGACGCCGGTGGTGATCATGGCGAGCACTGAGCCGGAGGAGTTGATGGCCGTGGTGCAGCGCGAGCGCATCACCACCTTTTTGAGCGTGCCCTCGGTCTTCCAGAAGATCCTCTCGCTGAAAAATCTGCAGGAGTACGACTGGTCCTCGCTGCGCGTGATGGCCTATGCCGGCTCCCCCATGCCGGTGGCCGCCGTCCGTGAATTGCGCCGGCGCTTCCCCGAGGTGGCCTTGCATAATTTCTTCGGCCTTACCGAAACCATCAGCATGACGCACGTGCTGCGCAACGAGGACGTGGAAACGCGACCTGATTCCATTGGCCGCTTGCTGCCATTCGTGGAGGCGCGCGTGGTCGATGAGCAGGATCGCGAGGTGTCGCCCGGCACACCTGGCGAGTTGCTCTTCGCCCGCGAGGAAGTCATCCCCGGCTATTATCGCCAGCCGGAGCGTCTACAGGAAGCGCTCGCCGAAATTGATGGCCGCACCTGGTTCCGCACCGGCGATCTGGCGACCGTGGATGAGGAAGGCTACTGCTATATCAAAGGGCGCAAGAAGGATATGATCATCGTCGGCGGGGAGAACGTCTTCGCTGCCGAGGTGGAAGCGGTGTTGATGGCGTATGAGAAAGTGCGCGAGGCAGCCGTGAAAGGCGTGCCCGCCACCGGCGTGCGCGTGCACCTGGGCGAGCTGATCAAGGCGTATATCGTGCCGAAAGATGAAACTGTGACGGAGATGGAACTGCGGCGCTACTGCTACGAGAAGCTGCCGTCGTACAAAGTGCCGACCTACATGACGTTCATCGAGGCCTTGCCGCGCAATCCGGCGGGGAAAGTGGTGAAGGACGAGTTGCCGTAAGCGGCAGCAGGATCTCGCCATCCCGGCCGGCCAGCCGCTCGCACTTCCCACGGGCGGCGAGTGCGACGGTGAGCGCGGCGAGGATGGCATCCAGGGCATCGTGTGAGGCATGTTCCGGCAGCTCCGCCAGATGATCGATAAAGCGGCAGAGGGCTTCCCGGATGGCCTGCCGGCCTTCCGGCGTCTGCTTTTTGCAGCGCGGCGCGATCTCCAACCGCCGGCGCGTGGCATAGGGATATACCTCGACACAGGTGATTCCCGCCCGGCGCAAGCGTTCGGCGGTGGCGATGCCGAAATACTTCACTCGCGCGAACGCGCCGCCCAGCGGCGCATAGCAGGCGATGCCCGCCCGGTGCAGCATTCGCTCACATTCCCGCCAGGCGCCTTCCGCTGGCAGCGAGAGCGGGGCGTCGATGCCGGCGAGTATCCGCTGCGGTGGGGCGATACCGCCGATCTGTGCCAGGAGGGTCTCCGCGTCGGTGGCGACGCCCGGTCGGCATGCAAGCGTCCATCGCTCGTTTTCCGATTCGCGGAGCAGACCGAAATCCAACCGCCCCAGCGCGACATCGATGCCAAGAAAATGCGTGGGCAGCAGAAGCTGTTGAGAGTCCATAGAAAACCTATACCCGTTCCGCGTGATTGCATATCGCTGGAGAAGGAGTTTGCGTTATCTTATTGTATTAATAAGGCAGTTGCCGCCAAAAGATGGGCACTAATCCATCGAGTAGATGAGGGGTCTGTATGTCTCCAGTAAAATATATGGTTACTGCCAGTCTGCTTGTGTTATTGCTGGTACTGATGGGGTGTAAACAGGCGGAGAAAACCAGTATCAGTACACCGGCGGTAGTTTCCTCACCGGCAAGCACATCGCCGTCCGCCGTATCCAGGAAGCCGGGGCCGGATCCCAGTTTGCTCAAATCCGGCATGCACAGCTCGAGCGCGCTCCGAAAAGCACCGGACATGCCGCGCGGACACCATGGCCCTGAATGATTGAAAAACGGGTAATCTCTTTCGACAACATGCGCTCCCTTTCTATGCGAAGAGAGAGCGCATGTTGAATATCACGGGCCGTTGGTTGTTAGTTCGATTCAGAATACTGGAAGTTGAACGGATCATTGGTGGAGATCTTATAGGCAGTATTGCCTGTGCCGCCGGAATCGTTCATATGGAAAACGAGATACGCCGGATGTTTCACATCGGCGGTCTGATCGACCATGTTCGTGGTGACAGTTCCGGTAAACGTGGCAGTGGTAAAACTGGTGATGTTACAACTCACCTTCGGCGTGGTGCCGTACATGCCGCCAGTGAAGGACAGTGAATAGTACCCGAGCTTCGTATTATAACCATACCCCCAGACGATATCTCCTGCATCGACGACACCGGTTTGCGGCGGTAACAGATCTATTCCATCGAACAACAAACTGCTTTTCGTCAAGGCGGGATTCGCGTTGTCGACGCAGAGGAAGCGCAGGGAAGCGATTACTTTGTTGGCAGGATCCACGACATCAATTGTCCCATCGCAAGCCGCATGTCCGGGGGTTGTGGTCAATCCGTTCTCATAGTTGGCCATTTTCCCGATATTCAGTGTCCATAGCTGACAGGACTTGGTCTTACCGTCTAATTCCCTGGTGGCGACGTAATTTTTATTCTTTGCCGGACCGCCCCATCCCGCCGAATTCGCCCCCATATAGAGATACGGATAGCCCCAACTCCACATCCCATTGCCCCATCCCCAATCCTGGTCGGCAAAGGTGCCGGGCGAGAGTGTCCAGCCCGGCGGCAGATCACCTCCGCCATTGGATACGCCATCGGTGGCATACCCATAGAGTGATGGACTGGGAAAACCGTCCCATAGATCCTGTGTATTGTCCAGCACCAGGAATTTGGGAATCCGATCGGTGAGCTCGACATGGCCATCGCTGAAACTCATCAGCGTTTTGGACGTATGGCGCATGTCGATGTCGGAATTATCCATGATGATATTGCCAGCAGAAGGGATTGCATCTGCGGTCACCATCAGCTTCTCCGGGGTGTTCAAATTTTTATCTGCAAGCGATTTGTTGCTCAAACCGTAGCTGTAACCATACCCGTTCGGCAATTTATCCCCTTTGGTTGGGCAGATCAGCAGCTTGCGCTCGAAATGCAAATCGTTCCACACGGTCTTCGCATCGGGAAACTTGAAGGAGTGGTCCTGCGCCCACATATGGATGGCCATGACGAATTGGCGCTGATTGCTTGTGCATGAGCTCTGCCAGGATTTCTCCCGCGTTTTGGCATAGACCGGGAAGAGAATAGCCGCCAGTACGGCAATAATGAGGATCACGGTCAATAATTCAATCAGGGTGAATCCCCTGTTACTTGTATGATTCCACATATCAGAACCTCCTGAGCGAGTCGAAAAGTGCCTGTCAATAACTGAGGAAGAGCTTGGAAATCCGGACTTTATCACCCAGAACGGTCACAAAGAGCGGGGCGGGATCGGCATAGCGCCAGTTGGGCACCGGACCGGAATAATCATACTTCAATGCCACTTTGCCGTTGGGATCGAAGAAGGAGACACTCGCTTTTGCTTCGTCCGTGTAGAAAAACGATCCGCTGTCAGTGGTATCAACGAACCAACCGTTGAAACCATCGAGCATTGCGTTGTGTGACTCGTCGCGGAACTGGGTGATCCACCGTTTGGTATGGAAAATCGTGGCGCTGACATTGATCTTTCCCGTCGGTGCAGGGATATTTTTGATGGTGCCGGCGTCCTGGAAGGAAAGTGGATACTCCCCAGCCGGTGTCTTGTTAGTGTAGGCATTCACCAGGCCGAATTCCAACGTGCTGGTGGCTGGATGGACATCGACATAGTTCGCCATGCGATGCCCGTAGTTCTCTGCGCCGTTGAGCCGTAACTCGGAGGTTCCGGAACCGGTGTATTCCACGGAGATGGATGCCCCGGCGGAGGAAATATCGCCGAGTGCATTCAGGAAGGTGCCTGCCGGCATCTCCCAGGCATCGTTGACCAGGGCCGGTGTCGTGTCCGGGGCTACCGGAAGCTCTGTGCCTGTCCCGGAGAAGGCAAGGGTTAGCGCCGCCCGCGCGGCGGTGTCGTTCGGATAAGTAGAAAAGTCGAAGAAGTAGCGGTTGGTCCCTAAGGGAATGTTGTATTGCGAGGTGCCGTTGCCAAGCTGCTCGCCGGATTTCCAGAGTACACGACCATCCAGGTAAGAGACTACAATGCCGTTTTGATGGCGAATCGCCGCATTTTTATGATAGCTGGTGACGGCAAAGGCATCCGGGAAGGGATTACGGTCGGTGGCCGGGCCCATGCCGGCCGGTTGATCCATGTCGGTCGTCGCTTCAATCTCATCCGGCTCCCCGATGGCGGAGAGCGAAACCCCCGTTTTCACCGTGCCGGTTGAGTCGTAGGTGAACAGGAAGGCATTGTAGCCATAGTCAGGATTCGCGCTTGAGGCGATTTTGCTGGAAGAAAAACAATGGAATAATTTGCTGTCTTTCGTGAGTCCGGTCGCCGCAAGCCAGTTGCTGGGCAGGGGAAGAACGTTGTCATTGTCCTGGGTATATGCCAGGATCCCCAGCACAATCTGGCGCTGGTTGTTGAGACAGGTACTCTCAAACCCCTTCTCACGGGCTCGGGCGAAGACGGGAGCGAGAATGGCGGATAAAATGGCGATGATCGCAATGATCACCAGCAGTTCGATGAGCGTGAAACCGCTAATCATGCGTTTGGGCATATGATGATTACCTCCTTTCCGGGGTGGTCAGTAAATGCACGGTGCGAGGGAATAACAAGGAAACGGAAAGAATACCGGATGGTTAAATCTCATGCACTTACTCAAATCAACTGTAACATACATGGGCTGCTTGTCAAGCCGTTATTCAGTGCGCCGAGGTCAAATTCAGTTTAACATATAATTTGTATTTTCCGAATGAAAAATTAATGCCTGGCTTAAGGGAACGATGTTTGCTAGCGGAAGGAATTGGCGGAGGTCAGCGCGAATTGCTTCGAAGTGAGGGGAACTGATGACAGTGGTCGATACCCTGTAACCGGAGAATGTGCTGGCGATGTATCAGGCCGCAAAGGAGTGGCGCTATTCGATGTAGCGACCATTCGTACGACTATATCTAATGAATTAGCCTTCGTGATGCTCTTTGTTCCGTTCATGAACAAAATAAGTGAAGGATTTCACTATTTCTATTAGCTGGCAACGCACGATATTACCATCTAGCACGAAATTACCATGCAATAGTTTGATATCGCCAAGAAAAGCGCACCATATTACCAGAAAGCACGAGGAAAGCTTGTTAGGATTATCGTAATATTATTCTCAAAATCCATACAGCTCTCACGTATGGACCAAGGTTGTGAAGGGATGGCACTGAAGATCGCGATCTCCGGTAAGGGCGGTGTGGGGAAATCGACACTGGCAGGGACACTGGCCCGTTTATACGCCGCAGACGGGCGCCGGGTACTTGCTATTGACGCTGATCCTGATGCCAACCTCGCCTCTGCTCTCGGCCTCCCGAACGACCTCCGCCAGACCGTCCACACCATCTCCGAAGAACGCCAGCTCATTGAAGCACGCACCGGCGCCAAAGTGCGCGAATTCGGGCAAATCTTTACAATAAACCCCGATGTCTCCGGCATTGCCGAGCAATACGCGACCCACCATGCCGGCGTCGATCTGCTGGTGCTGGGCGCCGCACAGCGCGCGGGTAGCGGCTGTGCCTGTCCGGAGAGCGTGCTGCTGAAATCGCTGGTGCGCGAGCTGGTGCTGCGCCGCGATGAAGTGGTGATCCTCGATATGGAAGCGGGCATCGAGCACCTGGGCCGCGGCACCGCCATGGGGGTCGACGTGATGATCGCCGTGGTGGAGCCAGGGCAGCGCAGTGTGGAGACCGCCCATCGTGTGCGCGAGATGGCCGCCGGCATCGGCATTACCCGCTTTGCGCTGGTGATCAACAAATCCACCGCCCCCGCGGATGACCGGGCATGGATGGCAGAAGAGTTCGGCGACGAGACGATCCTCGGCACGGTGCCCTTTGATCCCCGCATCGCCCTCGCCGACCGCACCCAGCGCTCGCTGCTCGATCTGGGCGATGAAGAAGTGCTAAAACCCTACCGCGAGATTCAACAGGCGCTTGTCAAGCGCTATGAGGATCAAGCGGTGATGATACGGTGAACACGGTTCATCTGAACGCGATAATAAGGCAATAACAACATATAATCTGGAAGCGAGGTATTTCCCATGAGTTTCTCACCGAAATGTATGGCCACGGCTATCGGCAGTTTGCCGCATGCGAAGGCAGAGGACGCTGTGCGCGTCGTGCTGGAGAACATCCCTGATGCTCCGATCTGGCCGCAGTTGCCCGCCAACGGGATGAATGAGCAGATGGAGATTCAATACTCCGAAGGTCTGCCGCGGGTGACCATCGATCGCGAAAAAGAGCGCATGTACATCGACACCACCGGCGACTATTCGATGGATCTGGCCACCTTCTATGAGAACTTCCTCATGGAAAACGTGGACTACTTCCAGATCACCCCGGCGTTCTCCAAAGGCATCTACGCCATGGAAGCTGCGCTGCAGGCTGCCGGCGGCAGCCGTCCCTTCGTGAAAGTGCAGACCACCGGCCCCATCAGCTTCGGCCTCACCATTGTGGATGAGAACAAGCGCGCCATCTACTACAACCCCGAGTTCGTCGACGTGGTGGTAAAGGGGCTGGCGATGAAGTGCCGCTGGCAGATCCAGAAATTCAAATCGTTCGCCGACAACGTCATCTGCTTCATCGACGAGCCGATCCTCTCCGCCTTCGGGTCCTCCACCTACGTAAGCGTGCAGCGCGACGACGTGGTGGCGAAGATCAATGAGGTGGTGGAAGTCGTGCATGCGGAAGGCGCGCTGGCCGGCGTACATTGCTGCGGTAACACCGAGTGGTCGATCCTCATGGACGCCGGTGTGGACCTGGTGAACTTCGACGCCTTCGATTTCGGCGACACCATCGCCCTCTACCCGCAGGCGGTGAAGGCGCACCTGGAGGCCGGCAAGGCGCTGGCGTGGGGCGTGGTGCCCACCAATAGCGCGAAGATTCAGGCGCAGACAGTGGAGAGCCTGGTGGCGAAATTCGACGCCGGCGTGGATAACCTGGCGAAAGCCGCGGGCATCGACCGCGAGCTGATCCTGAACCAGGCGATGATCACGCCGTCCTGCGGCACTGGCTCGCTGCCGGTGGCGGACGCCGAACTGGTCTTCAGCCTCCTCGGCCAGACCAGCAAAGCCCTCCGCGCCCGCATGGGAGTACTTGCGTAGTATCTTATCTTTTGAGGAACCGCAGATGACGCAGATTTTGGTGTAAATATGGGAAGGGGAACCATTGAATGGTTCCCCAATGTTGGGCATTGGTAACGAGTATCGTTTTACCCTGAACCAGGCGATTTAGGCATAAATCCCGTGATCACCATATGGCAGCGTTACCGAGTGTATAAGGATTAATCTGCGCTATCTGCGTAATCTGCGGTTAAAACAAAAAACTATGGCAGTAATAGCAATTACCGGTAAAGGTGGGGTAGGGAAGACGACGATTTCGTCGTTGATGGTGCAGTGGCTGGTCGCCAATGCGGACAGGCCGGTGCTGGCGGTGGATGCGGATTCCAATGCCAACCTCTGCGAAGCGTTGGGCGTCGACTACGAAGCCACCGTCGGCGGCATCCGCGAAGATGCGCGCAAGCAGGCGAAGGAGTTGGCCGGCATCGCCAAGCAGGAGTTCCTCGACATGCGCGTGCAGGAAGCGCTGGTGGAGCAAGCCGGCTACGACATGATCGTTATGGGCCGCCCCGAAGGCCCGGGCTGTTACTGCTTTGCCAACAACGTGCTGCGCGATGTGCTGCAGCGCTTGGCGGGCAATTATCAGCACGTAGTGGTGGACAGCGAAGCGGGATTGGAGCATATCTCCCGCCGCACGCTGCTCGCCATCGATTTTCTCTGCATCGTCTCCGACTGCACCGTGCGCGGCGTTCGCACCGCCGGGCGCATTGCCGAGTTGGCGGCAGAGATGGGCACGCCGGTCAAGGTGCGCGGGTTGATCGTCAATCGCGTGCCGGACGGCGTCCTGCCGGACGGAGTGCGAGCGGCGGTTGAGGAGACGGGCCTGCCGCTGCTCTCCGTCATCCCGCTGGATGCCAACGTCGCCGCCATGGATGCCGGCGGGATGGCTATCGGCGAAATCCCTGCCAATTCCCTGGCACGGCAAGCGGTGAACGCGGTATTAGCAAAGTTTTTCGCCGACGCTTGCACCTCCGTGTAAGCATGACTTTTACGGCGACCTTGTACTTATTTGACTGAGACTGTGACAACTTAACATTGCATGAATTTCATGCTCTTACTCATGCTCATGCTCATACTCAATAACGGTTCGAAATGTCGTTTTCGAGTATGAGTAAGAGCATGAGCATGAGTATGAAAATTAGGCGATATTATGTCTACACAGTAATTGAGACAAAATCACAGGAGCTAGACCCTGATGTCAGTAACCGAAGAAAAACCCCCGGTTGTCGGGGTATCGCGAGACCCAGCCATCAACGAGATGGTTGATGTCGCGCAAACTGAAGGCGTGCCCACGGTGTGGGATCGCTATAAAACTCAGCAGCCGCAATGCAAGTTCGGCATGACGGGTGTCTGTTGCCGGCTGTGCCACATGGGCCCGTGCCGCATCACCCCGAAGGCGAGCAAAGGCATCTGCGGCGCCGATGCCGACACCATCGTCGCGCGCAACCTGTTGCGCGAGATCGCCGCCGGTACCGCCGCACACTCCGACCACGGGCGCATGCTGGTGAAGACGCTGAAGCTCGTCGCCAAAGGCGAGGGCGGTTCGTACCAGATCAAAGACCCCCGCCGCCTGCGCGAGGTCGCCGATTTCTTCGAGATCGAGACGGAAGGGCGCGACACGCTGGAGATCGCCGGCGAGCTGGCCGATTTCTTCATGGGGCAATTCGCCTGGTCCGAGGAGCCGAATGCCACGCTGCAGAAGGCACCGCAGAAGCGGCAGGCGCTGTGGAAGAAGCTGGAGATCGAGCCGCACGGCATCGACTCCGCGGTGGTGGAACTGATGCACCGCACGCACATGGGCGTTGACCACGATTATCGCCACCTCATCATGGGCGGCCTGAAGGCCAGCCTGGCGGACGGGTGGGTCGGCTCGCTCATCGCCACTGCTGTCTCCGATATCCTCTTCGGCACGCCGAAGCCGCTGCGCAGCCGCGTCAACCTGGGCGTGCTCTCCGAGGAGAAGGTGAACATCATCGTGCACGGCCATGAGCCGACGCTCTCCGAGATGCTCGCGATGGCCTCCACTGATCCCGAACTGCTCGACTACGCGAAAGAGAAGGGCGCGGCCGGCATCAACATCGCCGGCATCTGCTGCACCGCCAACGAAGTGCTCATGCGCCATGGCCTGCCCATCGCCGGCAACTTCCTGCAGCAGGAACTGGCCATCGTCACCGGCGCAGTGGAGATGATGATCACCGATGTGCAATGCGTGATGCCCTCGCTGCCGGAAGTGATGAAATGCTTCCACACCAAACTCATCAGCACCTCGGAGATCGCGCAGACTTACAACGCCGAGCAGATCACCTTCGAAGTGCAGCATGGTTATGAGCACGCCAGCAATTTGATCCGCATGGCGATCGACAACTTTGCCAATCGCGATAAAGCGCGCGTGCGTATCCCCAATGAAGCGATGGAGTTGGTCGCCGGCTTCTCTAACGAGACGATCTTCCATATGCTCGGTGGGCGCTTCCGCAGCACCTTCCGCCCGTTGAACGACGCCATCATCGATGGCCGCATCCGTGGCGTGGTGGGCATTGTCGGCTGCAACAACCCGAAGGTGAGCACCGATGACGCGCACGTGAAGCTGACCACTGAGCTGATCAAAAATAACGTGCTGGTGCTGCAGACCGGCTGCGCGGCCATCGCCTGCGCCAAGGCCGGCTTGCTCACGCCCGAGGCGTCCTACCAAATGGCCGGCGAGTCGCTGCGCGAAGTGTGCGAAGCGGTGGGCATACCGCCCGTGCTGCACATGGGCTCCTGCGTGGACAACAGCCGCATCCTGCTGGCGGCGACCAACGTGCTCAACGAGGGCGGGCTGGGCGAAGACCTCTCCGATCTTCCGGTTGCCGGTGCTGCGCCGGAATGGATGAGCGAAAAAGCCGTCGCCATCGGCCACTATTTCGTCGCCAGCGGTCTCTACGTGGTGCTCGGGCATCCGCTCTATGTGGAAGGCAGCGCGAACGTGAACAAACTGCTCACCGAAGAGATGGAAAACATCACCGGCGGCAAATTCGCCTGGATTCCCGATCCCATCGAGGCAGCCAACTCCATCCTGGAGCACATCGAGAAGAAACGCGATGCCCTGGGCATCAATCAGAAGAAGGAACGCAAGTTGTACGACATGAAAGAGCGGAGGGAGCTGGTATGAGCAAGTTAATCGCCTCATCCGCCATTCGGGGCGCTCATAAAATTGTAAATGATGCCGAGGAAATGGTGCGGAAGGCTATCGCAGAAAAAGGGGCTGATTGCCCGGTGGCTTTTCCCGATACCACGTATTCGCTGCCGGTGATCTATTCATTGCTCGGGCTGCGCGTGGACAAGCTGGCCGACATGCAGGCGGTGCTGGACGAGTGCCGCAGCCTGCTGCCGCCCGTGCCGGCGGAGGATGTCTGGCTGCCCTACCTGGGCGGCACGCTGGATGCCGGCATGGCCACGTTGTTCGCCTTCGAGCTGATCGAGGCATGCAAATACCTCATCGGCCCCAACCCGGTGGACGGCATCTGGCTGGGCGCCGCCAGCGACGTGATCATCCGCGAGCGCGGCATCGAGTTCGTCGACGGCTCCGCCCCCGGTTTCGCCGCCATCGTCGGCGCTGCCCCGGACAAGGAAACCGCGGTGAAGATCGCCCGTGAACTGCAGGAAAAGAACCTGTACATCTTCATGGCCGGGCACACCAACGGCGTCACCTTCTCCGAACAGCTTGTGGAGGCGGGCGTGGAGATCGGCTGGGACACCCGCCTGGTGCCCTTCGGCAAGGAGATCTCCGCCGCCATCTACGCGCTGGGCTTCGCCAATCGCGCCGCGCTCTCCTTCGGCGGCGTGAAGCCGGGCGATTACGAGCGCAACCTGAAGTATAACAAAAACCGCATCTTTGCCTTCGTGATGGCACTCGGTGATGTTGACGAGGAGAAGTACGCGGCCGCGGCCGGCGCCATCTCCTACGGCTTCCCGGCCATCGCCGACACCGACATCCCGCAGATCCTACCCACCGGCATCTGCACCTACGAGCATGTCGTCTCCAACGTGCCACATGACCGCATCGTGGAGAAGTGCCTGGAAGTGCGCGGCTGCAAGATCAAAATCGCCAAAGTGCCGATTCCCGTCTCCTACGGCGCGGCCTTCGAAGGTGAGCGCATTCGCAAAGAGCAGATGTACGTTGAGTTCGGCGGCAACCGCACGCATGCCTTTGAGTATGTCACCACCCGCGACCTGACCGAGGTGGAAGACCATAAAATTACTGTCGTCGGGCCGGAGATCGACGACGTGCCGGAAGGCACCGCGTTGCCGCTGGCCATCTGGGTGGAGGTCGCCGGGCGCAAAATGCAGTCGGACTTCGAACCGATCCTCGAACGGCAGGTGCATCACCTCATCAACGGGGCGGAAGGCATCTGGCATATGGGACAACGCGACATCGTCTGGGTGCGCATCAGCAAAGCCGCTCGCGAGCGCGGCTTCAAAATCCGCCACCTGGGCGAAATCCTGCACGCCAAGTTGCTCAATGAATATCCGGCCATCGTGGATAAGGTCCAGGTGACGTTGATCACCGATAAAGACGAAGTCGAGAAGCGACTGGCAGAGGCGCGCCATGTCTATCGCGAGCGCAACCTGCGCCTCGAGGCGATGACCGACGAGAGCGTCGACACCTTCTACTCCTGCCTGCTCTGCCAGAGCTTCGCGCCGAACCACGTCTGCGTCATCACCCCCGAGCGCCTCGGGCTGTGCGGCGCCTACAACTGGCTGGACGGCAAAGCGGCATACGAGATCGACCCCACCGGGCCGAACCAGCCGTTAGTCAAGGGCGAGTGCATCGATCCGGTGCGCGGCCAGTGGCACAATATCAACGACTATGTCTACGCCAACTCGAAGCAGACCATCGAGCGCTTCAATGCCTACTCGATGCTGGAAGATCCGATGACCAGTTGCGGCTGTTTCGAGGCCATCGTCGCCCTGTTGCCCGACTGCAACGGCGTGATGATTGTCAACCGCGAGTTCCCCGGCGAGACCCCGGCCGGCATGAAGTTCTCTACCTTGGCCGGCACCACCGGCGGCGGCCAGCAGACCCCCGGCTTCATCGGCGTTGGCAAGGCCTACATCGCCAGTAAGAAATTCATCTCCGCGGAAGGCGGGCACAAGCGCATCGTCTGGATGCCGAAAGAACTCAAAGCCACGCTGGCGGAAGATCTCGAACTCATCGGCAAACGGCTGGGCATCGAAAACTTCGCCGACCTCATCGCCGACGAAACGATCGGTTCCGACACGGCGTCTATCCACGCCTACATGGAGAAGGTCAACCACCCGGCATTGAGCATGTGGGATATCACGCAGCCGTCTCCCGAAGCCGCCGAAGTTGATGCGGCACGCGGGATTGCGGCAACAGCTCCAGTCGCCGCTCCTGCCGCGCCGGCTCCCGCAAAGGTCGAGAAACCGGCGGAAGCCCCGGCTCCGGTGGTGGAAGCACCTGCTGCATCGGTCGCCGTCGCACCGGCACCTACTCCGGCACCGGCAGCCCCCGCGGCTGCGCCCGCGTTGCCCGGCGTCAGCGGCAGCCCGACCGATGGGTTATCCTACGTCATCTCCGTGCTCGACAAAGTGCGCGCCAGTGGCATCACCGGCCTCAATGGCGGCGCGACGCCGGAGCAACAACTGGCGGCCCTGCAGATGTCCACCGCGGTGAACCTGCTCACCGCCGGCGCGAATATGCTGCTCATGTACAGCGGCGCGCTCGGGCAGGTGCCGTTGGCGGCCATGCCGCTCACCGCGCCCGTTACGGAAAGCCCGGTGGGCGTCGCTGAAGCGGCCATCGCGGCAGCGCCCGTTGCGGCGCCGGTCGTGGAACGCGTCATCACCACGGCGACCATTCCGCTGCCCACCGTCTTCACCGTGCCCGGCGAGACGATGAACCTCGCCGTCCGCGAAGTGACGCTGGGCGGCAGCGGCACGCGCACCTCGGCGGTGACCCTCGGCGGCGCCTCCGCGCTGCCGTTCCGCCATTTCGAAGGGAACACCGGCCATCGTCCGGCTATCGCCATGGAAGTCTTCGACACTGTGTCGCCCAAGCTGCCGGACAGCCTGCGCGCCGCGTATGGCGACTTGCTGAACGATCCCGCGAAGATGGCGCGCTACTGCGTCGATGAACTCGGCGCCGAGGTGATCAGCGTGCGCCTGGACGGCTGCCATCCCGACAATGGCGACAAATCGCCCGAAGAGGCGGTCAACGTTGTGCAGGATGTACTGAAAGCGGTCGGCGTGCCGTTGATCGTCACCGGCCCGTCCAATTACGAGAAGAACAACGCGGTGATGAAGCAGATCGCCAGCAGCTTTGCCGGCGAGAACCTGCTGCTTAACTGGGTGGAGACGGACAATCATAAGACCATCGCCGCCGCCGCCATGGGCTACAACCACTGTGTCGTGACGCAGACGCCCATCGACGTCAACATGGCCAAGCAGCTCAACATTCTTGTCACCAACATGGGCCTGGCCCCCGACAAGATCATCATCGACGCCCTCACCGGCGCACTGGGCTACGGGATGGAATACACCTATTCGGTGATGGAGCGCATCCGCACGGCCGCCTTCACCGGCGACGCGATGCTCGCCATGCCGATGCTGGCCACGCCGGGCTACGAAGTGGCGAAGACGAAAGAGAGCAAAGCTCCGCAAAGCGCCTTCCCGCTGTGGGGTCCGGAGAGCGAACGCGGTGCCCTGCTGGAGATCGCCACCGCGATGAGCCTGCTCAACGCCGGCGCCGACCTGCTGATCATGTACCACCCGATCGCCGCGAAGACCGTGAAACGGAAGATCGCGGAGATGACGAATATCTGACATGCTCATCAGGAGTCTCCTCCTCGGGGTGAGGAGGAGATTCCTGATGAATAAGTATACAGGAGCCGAATTATGGCATTAACTGGTTTAGATATCTTTAAAATGCTGCCGAAGACCAACTGCGGTGAGTGCGGTGTGCCGACGTGCATGGCCTTCGCCATGAAGCTGGCGGCGAAGAATGCGGAACTGTCCGCCTGTCCGTATGCATCCGATGAAGCGAAGACGAAAATCGGCGCGGCGAGCAAGCCGCCTATCCGGCTGGTGAAAATCGGACCGGCAGGCAGCGAAGTGGCAGTCGGCAACGAGACGGTGATGTTCCGCCACGAGAAAACGTTCGTGCATCCCACCGCCATCGCGGTGTCCTTCTCCGATGGACAGCCGGCCGATGAGCTGGCGCACCAGACCGCCGATGTGCGCGCCTACTGCCTGGAGCGGGTAGGAGAGCAGTTGACCATCAACCTGGCGCTGGTGGAGAACACCACCGGCGCGGTGGAGCCGTTCGTCGCTGCCGTGAAAGCGGTGGCGGGTGGCACGGGCAAAGGCGTGGTCCTGAACAGCGACAATCCTGCCGCCATCGAAGCCGCGCTGCAGGTGCTGGAGGGCCAGCGTCCGCTCATCTATGCCGCGACGCCGGAGAACGCCGACGCCTACGCTGCACTGGCGCTGAAATACAAGGCGCCGCTGGTCGCCCGCGCGACTAGCCTCGATGCGCTGGTCGAGCTGACGAAGAAGCTGGTCGGGCTGGGCGTGCAGGATCTCGTCATCGAGCTGCCTGCCGATAATCCGGCGGCGGAACTGCAGTTCAACACTATCATCCGCAAAGCCGCGCTGAAGAGCAATTTTGAGCCGCTCGGCTACCCGATCATCAATTTCGTCACCGGGCGCAGCATGCCGGAGTTAGTGGCGGATGCGTCGACGCTCATCTGTAAATACGCCTCCATCCTGGTCGTCGACACGCTCGCGGTCCAGGCACTGCTGCCGCTGATGATGCTGCGGCAGAACATCTACACCGACCCGCAGAAGCCGATTCAGGTGGAACCGAAGGTGTACGAGATTGGTGAGCCCGATGAAAACTCGCCGGTGCTGGTCACCACCAACTTCTCGCTCACCTACTTCATCGTCTCCGGCGAGATCGAAAATTCCGGCGTACCGGCGCACCTGGTGATCGTCGAATGCGAAGGCATGAGCGTGCTCACCGGCTGGGCCGCCGGCAAGTTCACCGGCGAAAAGATTGCCGCGTTCATCAAACAGTCCGGCCTGGAGCAGCAAGTGAAAACCCGCCGGCTGATCATCCCCGGCTACGTGGCGCAGATCAGCGGCGAGTTGGAAGAAGGCCTGCCCGGCTGGGAGATCGTCGTCGGCCCGCAGGAAGCCTCCGACCTCGGCCCGTTTATGAAGTTGCAAGTGCCGACAGCGGTGTAACCTAACCCCTGCTCCCCTTCCTTTTCAGGGAAGGGGAGCAGGGGGGTAGGTAAGTGTAAAGGGATCATCCAAATGCCGATCGTAACCTTTCTACCAGCGGAAATAAGCGTCGAGGTGCCCGCGGGGGTGCTCATCCACGAGGCGGCGATCAAGGCCGGCGTCGAGGATCTGCATCTCCCCTGCGGCGGCAAGGGCACGTGTGGGCAATGCCTGGTGGAAGTGGTGAGCGGGCAGGCGGATGCCGTCGGGCGCGCGCGGCTGGATGAAGCGCTGGCAAAAAGCGGGCTGGTGATGGCCTGCCAGACGAAGGTGCGCGAAGACCTAGTGGTACGGCTGAAGCAGACGCGAGACGCGGCTATGCGCGTGGTGGGAGATAGCCACTTCCTGGTAAGCCAGGATTTCCTCCCTGACCGCGACAACCTTTCGCCGCTTTACCGCACCGAGACTTTCCAGGTGCCGCCGGCGACCATCGAGGAGCATTACAGCGATTGGCAGCGGCTGGTGCGCGAGATCAACCGTGGCAACGGCCACGTACCACTCCGCACCAACCTGAGTGTGCTGCACAAGCTGGCGACCGTGCTGCGCGAAGAAGACGGGCTGGTCACCGTGTTGCTGCAGGAGGACGATGTCAGCCTCAACGTGCTGGACGTGCAGTCGGGGCACATGCCGTTTATCGCCGTGGGATTGGCCATCGACATCGGCACCACCACCATCGCCGTACAGATGGTCAGCCTGCATGACGGCCAGGTGCTGGCCATCCGCACCTCGTACAACGCCCAACTCACCCGCGGCACGGATATCATCAGCCGCATCGATTACGCGCGCACGCCGGAGCGCCTGCAGGAGCTGCGCGGGCTGGTATTGGAGACGATCAACGAGATGATCGAGAGCATGCGCACCCATGCATCGGTGCCGCTGGATGCCATCCGTACCGCCTTCATCGCCGCCAACACCACCATGATTCACCTGCTGCTCGGGCTGCCGCCGCGGCATATCCGCGAAGCGCCGTATGTGCCCACGGTGAACGCCGTGCCGGCACTCACTGCCGGGGAGATCGGGCTGGCGATCAACCCACACGTGGTGGTCACCTGTGCGCCAGGCGTGGGCAGCTATGTCGGCGGCGATATCACCGCCGGCCTGCTCTGCACCGAGATTCCCACCAACCGTGACGACGTGTTCCTCTTCCTCGACATCGGCACTAATGGCGAGATTGTGCTTGGCAACGCCGACTGGATGGTGACCTGCGCCTGTTCCGCCGGGCCGGCTTTTGAAGGCTCCGGCATCAAGTGCGGCATGCGTGCTACTGAGGGAGCTATCGAATACCTGGAGATCGGGGAAAACGGCGCCACCGTCACCTACGACGTCATCGGCGACTGCCGTCCGGCGGGCATCTGTGGCTCCGGGCTGATCTGCCTGCTCGGTGAACTCATGCTGCGCGGCATCGTCGACCAGTCCGGGCATTTCAACATGGAGCTGCCGACGGACCGGTTGATTTACACCGGCTCCACGCGCGGGTTCGTGCTGGAGTGGGGGGCGAACACCCGCGATGGGAGCGATCTTGTTATCACCGAAGCGGATATCGAGAACCTGATGCGCACCAAAGCGGCTATCTATGCGGCCTGCGCGCTCAGCCTCGACAACGTCGGCCTCACCTGGGATAGTATCAAGCAGGTCTACATCGCCGGCGGCTTCGGACGCTATATCCAGGTGGAGGATGCGGTGCTCATCGGCCTGCTGCCCGATCTGCCCTATGAAAAGTTTGCCTATATCGGCAATTCGGCGCTCACCGGCGCATACATTGCCCTGCTCTCACATGAGCAGCGCCTTATCCTCGCCTCCCTCGCGGGGCGGATGACCTATATCGACCTTAGCAGCGACCCGCGCTACATGGACAGCTACCTGAGCGCGCTGTTCCTGCCGCACACCGATCTAACCCAATTCCCCACCGTCGCCGCCCGCCTGGCCGAAGCACACAAGAAACCGGTGCCGGCGCTCGTGTGAAGGATAGTTTGATAGCCACAAAAGAACACAAAGAGCACAAAAGAATATTGTCTGTACGCGTAACACCGTCTGTTGAAGTAAGGCTTGAGTTTGGGGACAGACATCGAAACTCCAGTTTTAAGTATATCGGCGGTCTTACAATTTTAAATCAGTGTAGAGCGAGAGTGAGTTTCGGTGTCTGTCCCCAAAACTCCGATCATAGTCAATGGTCCTGTGTTAAATCTTTTGTGTTCTTTGAGCTCTTTTGCGGCTATGAAAAGATAAAGCAGTTTCCGCTCATCGGCAAAACTGCTCACTGTTAACTAGTAACTGGAGGTAACAATGAAAAGCATACTTGAGCGCATCGCCGCTGGCGAGATTCTCATTTCTGATGGTGCCTGGGGCACGTTTTTGCAGGCGAAGGGTCTGCAGCCGGGCGAGTGCCCGGAGTCGTGGAACGTCACTCATCCTGATGACGTGCGCGATGTCGCCGCGGCGTATGTCGCTGTCGGCAGCGACATGGTGGAGTCCGACTCCTTCGGCGGCACCTACTACAAACTGAAGGAATTCGGGCTGGGCGATAAGGTGGCCGAGTACAACAAGGCCGCCGCGAAGATCTCCAAAGAAGCCATCGGAGATAAAGGCTATGTCATCGCCTCCGTCGGCCCCACCGGTCAGATCGTCGAAGACGAGGGTGGCGATGTGACGGAAGAAGACCTGTACAACGCGTTCAAAGAGCAGGTGGTCGCGCTGGCTGAAGGTGGCGCCGATGCGCTGTGCATTGAGACGATGTCCTCCGTGGCGGAAGCCGTGCAGGCCATCAAGGCGGGGAAAGAGAACACCAACCTGACTATCATCTGCACCTTCACCTTCGAGCCGGGCGCCAACGGCTTCCGCTCCATGATGGGCGTCACCCCCGCGCGCGCTGCCGAAGAGTGTGTCGCCGCCGGTGCAGACATCATCGGCGCCAACTGCGGCAACGGCATCGCCAACATGATTGAGATCACCAAAGAACTGCGCGCCGCCGCGCCGAACACGCCGATCCTTATCCACGCCAACGCCGGCATGCCGGTCTTCGAGGGTGGCACCACGGTCTTCAAAGAAACCCCGGAAGATATGGCCGCCCGCGTCGCCGAACTCATCGCCGCCGGCGCCAACATCATCGGCGGCTGCTGCGGCACCAACCCGAACCACATCGCCGCCATGGCCAAAGCCGCCAAAGCGACGGTTGCGTAAATTTTTTATTCACCGCGGAGACGCTGAGACGCAGAGGAATCGCTGAGAGGGATTTCCTCTGCGTCTTTCATATTGACGTATTGTTTGGCTTCTCGGATGGTTGACAATCCTTCCTTGTCTGACATGTCCGACGAATGTGCGACGACCAATCCCTTCGTGTGCTTCGTGTCTTCGTGGTGAAAAAAATCGATTCTATTGCTCCCCGAGGCTGATTGTTTGACACTCGGGGTGTGCGCTGTGGTATAATTCCGCTCGCATGCTTCGTCGCGTGCGTTACAGCTATGGAAGATACATTATTTATTGAAATCCAGCGCCTGTGCCAGATGGTTCACGAACGAGGCTTGCGTGAACTCTCCATCAGTCGGCCGGCGTTTTCCATCAGCCTCACCGCCAGACAGCTTGGCGGAACACCGGTTGTCTATCGACCGGTGTATGCCCCCACATCCGTGGAACACCCGGCAGCGCCGGCGGCGGAAGCCGCAGTGCCGTCCGGGCATGCCGTCACGACGCCGATCATCGGCACCTTTTACCGGTCGCCGTCGCCGGAGTCACCACCCTTTGTCGAGATCGGCGATACGGTGGAGGCTGGGCAGACCATCGGCATCGTTGAAGCCATGAAAGTGTTCAACGAGATCATTAGCGACGTGTCCGGCACCGTTATCGCCATTCCTGCCGACAACGGGAAGTTGGTGAAAGTCGACGAGCCGCTCGTCATCATTTCCCCGCTCACCTGAGCGATAAAGCGAAGAAGAGATTATGCCACGAGAACAGATTAACGTCGGAGTCATCGGTTTCGGCACGGTAGGGGTTGGAGCCGTCGAATTATTAGAAACCAATGCGGACTGGATCGCCCAGCGCGTCGGATCTCGCGTTGCCGTGAAAACGGTGTGCGATGTCGATTGGAGCCGCGAGCGCGCCTTCGCCGTCCGCCCCGACCAGCAGACGACCGACGTGAACGATATCTTCAACGACCCGGAGATCGACATCGTCATTGAAGCGATGGGCGGCGTCAAGCCAGCAAAGGAATTCGTTTCGCAGGCGCTCAAGCACGGCAAATCGGTGGTGACCCCGAACAAGGAGCTCATCGCCAAGCATGGGGCCGAACTGCTGAACACCGCGGCCGGCGCCGGCGTAGACCTGATGTTTGAAGGCGCGGTGGGCGGCGGCATCCCCATCATCCGCCCAATGAAGGAGAGCTTGGCCGGCGACCGCATCGAGCGCGTAGTGGGCATCGTCAACGGCACTACCAACTACATTTTGACCGCCATGACGCAGGAGGGCCGCGACTTCGCCGATGTGCTGAAAGATGCACAGGCGTGCGGTTACGCGGAGAAAGACCCCACCGCGGATGTCGAGGGATATGATGCGATGTATAAGATCGCCATCCTCTCCGCCATCGCCTACGGCAGCCATATCGATGTAGCCGATATCTATCACGAAGGCATCACCAAAATCAGCGCCGCCGATATCCGCTACGCCAAGCAACTCGGGTACCAGATCAAACTGCTGGCCATCGGCGCACGGAACAATGGCACGCTGGATTTGCGCGTGCACCCGGCGTTCGTGCCCAACGAGCACCCGCTGGCTTCCGTACACGGCGTCTTTAACGCCATCTTCGTGCAGGGTGATCCGGTCGGCAGCCTGATGTTCTATGGCCGCGGCGCCGGCTCCGGGCCCACCGGCAGCGCGGTGGTGGGCGATGTCATCGATTGTGCGCGCAATATCAACCACAATGCCAGTGGACGCGTGCCCTGCACCTGCTACCAGCACCTGCCCGTGCAATCCATCGGCGAGGTGGAATCGCGCTATTATATCCGCACGCTGGTGCAGGACCGCCCGGGCGTCATTGGCCGCATGGCCACCATCCTCGGCCAGCACGATGTCAACCTCACCTCCGTCTTCCAGCCCCCGCTTGAAGACGGCGCGGATACCAGCCTGGCAGAAATCGTCTGGATCACCCACCTGGTGAAAGAGGCGAAAATCCAGGCCGCCCTCACCGCACTGAAGCACGAAGAGGTGGTCGCCGAGATCGCCAACGTCATTCGGGTGGAAGGGAAGTAATTTCTCAATCTCACCACGAAGACGCAAAGACACGAAGAGATTGATTCAGGGTGCAGCGTTCTGCACCCTGACGCTTTTTGTGCTATAATGCCGCTTAATCAATACGAGCACTCATCTTATTCGGACAGCCTGGAATCGTCAGGGAAGGATTCAAGTGCTATGCTTTCAATACATATACGGATAATAAAAAGGTTTCTTCTGTCCTCTCTCGCTGCAATTGTGATAACGGCCATCCTGCAGTTACTGGGGAACCTGTTGAAATTACGTATCCCCGAAGAGTTCTACACAGGTATCCTCGTCGGTATTACGATTGCCCTGCTCCTTCACCTTGAAAAGGCTCCAATATCGAATATCATCCAAGGTTTACGCCGTAATTCTTCTCGCATCATCCTCTACACGCTTGGAGTGATTCTCTACGGAATAATGCTTTGCTTCCTCGCACCGTATGATGATGTATCAGGATGGCAATCTTTCATCCGTCTATTATCGCTGATCATTGGCATAATATGCAGTACCTTCTTTGCAGCGGTCATACGGCATTATTGGCAGCAACGGCGGGCAAGCAGGATGGCGTAGTATTGCTGCACGACAATACTCACTCATATAACCTCTGCGTCTCAGCGCCTCTGCGGTGAAAAACCAATACAGAATCATGCTTGCCGTGTCAGCTTTGTTACGGTATCCTATACCCGCTATGTCTGATTCACCTATTTCCATCGTTGTTTTCGATCTCGGCGGCGTGATGATCCAACTGGCGGGCGGCTGGGAGGCCGCGTGCGAGTGTGCCGGGTTCGCACCTCGACCGTTCACCTTCACTCCGGAGATGCGCGCGAAGTTTGCGCAGTTGGAACACGGCATCGAATCCGGTTCTCTTGATGTCGACGAATTTGCGCGGTTGCTGCAGCAAGTCGTCGATGATCAGTTTACTGCGGCAGAGCTGTGCACCATCTACCTGGCGGTCATCCAGCATGAGCTGCCCGGTATTTATGAGATCGTCACCGGATTGAAAGCGGCGGGATATCGCACGGCGTGCCTTTCCAATACCTGCGCGTTGCACTGGCCGGTGCTCACCGACCCGCAATGCTACCCCGCCATCGGGCAACTCGATTACCAATGCGCCAGCCACCTCTTCGGCGTGCGAAAACCGGATTTGGCCGTGTACCGTCATTTCGAAGATTTCACCGGCTTCGCCGGCCCGCAGATCCTCTTCTTCGACGACCGCGAGGAGAATATCCAGGCTGCGCAGGAATGCGGCTGGCATGCGGTGCTGATCAAGCGCAGTGTGCCGGCTGCAGAGCAGATGTATGCGGCGTTTGCCGCTCACGGCATGTCGATTTCGTGCGACACAACCACTGCGCCCTGAATCAATTTCGTGCTCGAGGTTTTTTTATGCTCACTATTGCCGAACTCATTGCCGCTTTTCGGGCTGTCGGATTGACCGATGGGGATACCGTGCTGGTGCACAGCGCGTTGCGCAAGCTGGGGCCGGTGGAAGGCCGCGCGGACGGTGTCATCGATGCCTTGCTTGCGGCAGTCGGACCGACCGGGACCGTCGCCGTGCCGACGCACACCTGGGGCACGGTGAACGCGAAGCAGCCGGTGTTCCACCAGACGCTCAGTCCCTCCATCGTCGGTACGCTCACCAACGTCTTCCGTCAGCGTCCGGAAGCCATCCGCAGTCTCCATCCCACCCACAGCGTCGCTGCTATCGGCGCCCGGGCGAAGGAATTCGTTCGTGATCATGAGAAGGACGACACGCCGTGCTCGCCGGTCAGCCCCTATGGCAAGCTCATCACCTGGGGCGGCAAAATCCTCATCATCGGCGCCGGGCTGGAATGCAACACCTTCTTCCACGGCTGCGAGGAGCAGGCGGGCTGCCCATGGCTCTTCGGTCCAACGGAAGAACTCTACAGCATCACCGCCGATGGCCGCATCATCACCGTGCCCTCCCGCCGCCATGCGCACGGCTTTTCCGATCTGTACCCGATGCTGGAAGAATCTCTGCTGAGTATCGGCGCGATGACCATCGGCGCCGCCGGTGAGTGCCCGTTGCGGCTGGTGGATGCGCGGAAATCCAGCGCATGGCTGATCGCAGAGTTGAAAAATGATCCGGATTTGCTACGGCGGCATCGGCAGGAATAACCCGGCCTTCTCTTTATCGTTATCGTACTCAAAATTTCTGGAGAGTGCCGTTTCAACAGAAGAAGACTTGATATGAAACATAAAATGATTGAGTTCTTATTAAATAACGCAGGCCCGTCGATCAAGTTGCGAATCAAAAAGGAAATATTGAAAGACATTACCGAAAAAGAAGCAAGAGACCTACAGAATCAAATTATGAATGAAAGAATTATAAAATACATAGCTGAGAAGCAACAAGAAAACGGTTGGATCGGTCTTGGTTTTCACGGTTCAAATAAAGACGCAGGGCAGTATGACAACCAGGAAACAGCAACAAAATATATGGGCGAGAAAGGTTTGAAAGGCACGGGCATATTAAATAAAGCAATGGACGCTTTTGTGACGACAACATTGACGGATCTATGTTACAGAACAAAAGGTCGGTATTTCAGCGAATTTGAAATTGCAGCATTCGGTCAAAATATGATACGGTGTGCTTGTATTGCAAGGGCGCACTATGATGATGTGATAGATATAACGCCACAAATAGAAGTTGCGCTCGAATCGTTTAAAAGAGTAACCGAAGTAGATTCGATATTCGACGTTTCTCGTCCGAGTAAAAAAAACAGCAGGCTATTCAATGATAATGAAAGATGGCCGTGCAGATACCATCTCGAAATATTAGCGTTTACGGAGTCATGGAAGAATCAGGATAATATAGGCATTCTCGCAGAAGCTTTTAATCGATTGATGAGAACGGACCGGAAAGAGTATATCGATATAGATATTTATTGTTGGATCGGTTATGCAGTTGGTCCATTATGGCGTTTTACCGAAGGCTATTCTATCTCCGCCGATAATGGTGGAACTCATATTGTAAATCTGGAAAAAGCAGAATGGATGGTTCGGTGCGGTTTGTATAAGCATGTTCCGAAGCTACGAGAAGAGATTGATTGCATATTGAGCAACACCGACCAGGATGGCATTTGTGGAATAGAAATCAATGAAAAGGAATTTAGAGGGTGGGGGCCATATGCTGGTTTACAATTGGAAACTGACTGGAAAGTAAAAGCCCGCAGAGCGTGTGATATTACTTTTCGAGCATTGTTAATACTACATTATGCTCAAATATTTTAGGATCATCACATGAAGTACTTGATCTGGGACTTTGACGGCACACTAGGATACCGCGAAGGCGGCATGTGGTCGCGTACGTTATTCGAGATCGTCGATGAGGCGATGCCGGAGCTTGGTGTTACTGTCGAGCCGATGCGACCACATCTTTCAGCTGGATATCCCTGGGAAACACCGGAGCAACCGCACACCGAACTCAATACGCCGAATGCTTGGTGGGCGGCGTTTCATCCTACCCTTATTCGCGCGATGATCGGCGCAGGGGTGCCGGAGTCGCGTGCCGAAGAATTGGCATGGCAATTCCGCCCGCGCTATACTGACCTCACGCGCTGGCGGATCTTCCCTGATACGCTGTCGGCGCTGGAGCAACTGTCCGCGGTGGGCTGGCGGCATCTGGTGCTCTCCAACCACGTGCCTGAATTGCCGGACATCCTGCAGCACCTGGGCCTGCTGCCGCACCTGGCCGCCGTCTTCAATTCGGCGCAGACGGGCTATGAGAAACCGCACCCGCAAGCCTTCCGGAACGCGCTGGATTTCATGGACTCAGTCGATGAAGTGTGGATGATCGGCGACAACCCGAAAGCTGATATCGCCGGCGCGGCGGCACTGGGCATCCCCGGTATTCTGGTGCACAACACGCATCCGGAGGTTCAACATTGCTGTGCGGAATTGAGGCAGGTGGTACAGATCGTTGGGTAAAGTAACGGTAAGAGGTGAGCGCACACCGCCTGTTGAACCAGGAACATAGAACGTTGAACGAATTATGGAGGAGCGCGATGACTGTCGTTCAATTTTGGAATGAGATGTACCAGGATCTCACCGCGCCAGTAGCATTCAGCAGCGGAGCACCGAGCCCGGAAGTCGTCGATGTGGCGGGGCGGCTCCCAGCAGGATCGCGAGCTATTGATATCGGGTGTGGTGATGGACGGCATGCGCTCTACCTGGCGGAACAGGGATTTGTTGTCGATGCCATCGATATTTCGCCGGTGGGCATCGCAAAGACGCAGCAGTTTGCGGTGGAGCGCGGCCTGGCGATCAACGCCTCAGTGCAGGACATCCGCCGGTATACCTTCACCACCAACTACCACCTCATCGTCTCCCTGGGCACGCTGCATCTCGTCGAACGGGAATACTGGCAGCCCTTCCTGCAAGCGATCCAGGCCCATACCTGCCCCGGCGGCTACAACGTCGTTGGCATCATGACCGATGCCGCCCCCGCCCCGGACGATCAGCGCGACTACTTCATCGGGCTGCTTAAAGAAGGCGAACTCTTCACCTACTACGCCGGATGGGAGATTATCTCACAGCGCAGCATCAACTTTCACGATGAGCATCCCGGCGGAATTCGGCATCATCATGCGGGGGATGTGCTGCTGGCACGGAAGGTCCAATAACCATGAGCGAGCCGATATCATCTCGGCGACAATGCGCATATCGAGCGAGTGGGTAGCCGGACCATCGGATGCATAGAGATCATATGCCAAACATCCAGATCATCGAACGCGAAATGACAGGTGTTGAATTCGCGCGCTATACCGAAGCGCGGAATGCCTTTGTGCTCTCGACCGGCAATCCGGTGCAAACCCGTGAAGAATACAACTTCGTCGCGCTGGATGGAGATGCCTATGCCGGCAGTGCGACCGGCTATGTGTATAAAAACGGCCTCACCTATAATAACTGGATGTACCTGTACAACCTGTATCTCGAAAGGCCGTATCGCAAGCTGGGATTGGGGGCCGTGCTCCTGCGCACCCTGGAAGATCGCGTTGCCGAACTCGGCATCACAGATATCTGGACGCATACGGTGAGCTATGAAGCCCCCGGCTTTTACCAGAAACAGGGGTATCACATCTTTCACCAGCGGGAGAAGCGGTATGGCGGGCACAGCGAGGTGTTTCTACGCAAAACGCTTCCGAACCGGCATGTACTCCCAACACGATGTTATAGTGAGGCGATCCGACTTCTCGAACGTCCAATGACCGAGGCAGAATTGGCGCGCACCAATGCCGGTTTCGACGAGCACACCCGTGAACATGCTGCTCCGGTGCAAAGATCTGAACGCCACAGTTTCATGGCGTTCGACGGCGAGCAGCAGATTGGCTATGTCAGCGGATTGGCCAGGAATGAGGGGCAGCGCTATAATCGCTGGTTCTTTCTCACCGACATCTTTGTTTTCGAAGTATATCGCGGTCAGGGATTGGGTTCGGCAATGCTGCAGCAGATTGAAGCGAAAGCTGTTTCACTCGGTTGCACGGAGATGACGACTGAGATTGCCGATTTCGAGGCGAGATCCTTTTTCGCACGGCACCATTTCACCTGGAGCTTCGAATTTGAACACTGGTATCTCCATGGCGACAGCCGTATCAGTCTATACAAACCGCTGGAATAGCTCCGACTTATAATAATGTAAACTGATTACAATTATTTAAACGCGGGTAATATGCAAACAGACGCACTCTGTGATATTCTTAGTACCCGCGTTGGGTCTTCTTCCTCCAGATAACTGCCATTCGGTGCAGCCAACGCGAGTCTCAAAGGTGTTGAATGCGCCATATTATGAATTCCCTCCCCCATCACGATAAAATCTCTGCGCGTATCAGCCGTATTATGCTCGCCGTCTTTACGCTTATTTGCGTGGTGCTGGTGATCGCGGTTGGTCTCGCGTCTTTTCAACTTTCCCGCATGCAAAAACAGCTTGCGCCGATGATTCAGCGTGAATTGTCAACGATGCTGGGGCGTGATGTGCGCGTCGGGAGCGTGCACGTGCGCGGGCTCAATCAGGTGGTCATCGCCGATGCCGCGGTCGCGAAAGGGAAAACCTTTGCCGATGGCACCGCGTTGACGGCACCGGAGACGGTCGCACATGTGAACCTGGTGAACCTGGCGCTGCACCGCATGGCCCATCCGATTGATTACGTCAGCGAGGTGGATATCAACCACCCGCGTGCTGCCGTCAATCGGTCACAGCAGGGTAGATGGGACTTCCAGGACGTCATTGACCACATCAAAGCCGCTGCGCCGAGTTCCGCTGGCTGGCATACACGACTCGTCGTCAACAACGGCGATATCAGTTATGACGACGCCCATGGATTCGGCGGGCAAACCGTGCCCATCCACCAGGAGATCGTCGAGGTGCAGGGGAATGTCACCCCGCAGCCAGATGCGAATTACGCATTTGAAGTCTCGGCGACCGACGCTGCGCGGCACATGGGACAGGTGCGGCTCAAAGGCAACTATGCCGCGAAGAAAGGCGACACCCAGATTGATGTCGATGCGAATCGCGTTGCGGTGAATGCGCTGACACGCTATCTGCCGAAAAACCTGCCGATCACCTTCACCGATGGCACGGCGGCCTTCCGGCTCTCCGCGTTGTTCCGCGCATTGCCGCATGCCGATGCCCGGCATCCGTTGCCGGCCACGGAAGTGACCGCGGAAGTGGATATGACCGGCGTCGGGCTGCGCCTGCAGGAGATGTCGACGCCCATCGTCGCCACCTCCGGTCGCCTGCGGCTGGTCAATGATCGCACGCATTATCCCAATGGAAGCCGCGTCGACCTGATTAATGTACAGGCGCGTGCGGCCTCGGTGCCCGTCAGTGTCAATGGATCGATTTCCGAAATCAATCTCCTTGACCTGGCGCATACGCACCCGCGCTTCGATCTCGCGCTGCACACTTCGGTCCCTGACGGCGCGATGCTCACGTCGTTGTTTCCGCAGACGCACTGGCTGCAGAAGGTGAAGATCGGCGGCACCGTTGGCATCGACGCGACGGTGCAAGGCCATCGCGGCGGCGATTTGCAAATCGAAGGCACCGCGAAAAGCGATAGTGTCGCGTTCGAGGATTTCCATGCGACCGGCGGCGTGCATGCCACCTATCATCTGCTGCCGAATGCTGATGGCAAGCAGTCGGTGCCGACCATTCAGGCGTCGGTGAAAGCCCATCAGGCGCAGATTGGCACCACAACGATCGCTGATCTGGCGCTGAATACGGTCTCATCCGGTGCCTGGAAGCAACTTGCCACCGACCCGCATTTCTCCGGTGTGGCTACGGCCTCCGCCGTGCATGCCACCTGGGGCAATTCCGCACAGGTGCGTGGGGAATACACCGCGGACCGCTACAGCGTCAACTTCCAGTCCATCAACGGGCAGATCTTCGGCGGGCAGGTGTCGGCCACGGCGTACGTCCCGTTCCAATTGCCCGGGGCGCCGGCCTATACCTTGAGCGCGGACGGCAAATACACCGGAGTCGATCTCGCGCAGGTTGCCCGGCAGTTCCACTATGACCAGTTATCCGGCAGTGGGCAGGGCACCATCGCGCTGCATATCTACCCGGATGGCAAGATCGCGCTGGATACCGATCTGAACGGCACCGGCGTGCAGTACCAGAAATATCTGGCTTCTACGCTCAATGCGACGTTGAATATGGTGGATACCAACGGCACGGTGCATGTCGATATCCCGCACGCGGTGGCGCAGACGGAATACGGCATCCTCACCACCGAGAAAGGCACGTACGACTACGTCGCGGATGCGGCGCAGGGGACGTTCAAGCTGCCATTGCGCGGAGAAGCGATGCCGCTGCAGCGCTTCGGCTATGAGCCGTTAATCGGGCAGGCGACGGCGACCGGCACCCTGGAGGGTTCCACCACCGCACCGGTGCTGCATGCCGCGGTCTCCGCGAAAGATGGGTCCATTCTTGGACGTACGTTCACGGAAGCGCACAGCGATGTGAGCTATCAGGCCGGCAAGTTGCTGCTGAAGAATGTCGAGCTGGTTCGTCCGAACATGACGCTGCTCATTCCCGGTGGCGATGGTTTTGATCCGCGCCAGGGATTGGACGGGGTCAACGCCAACCTGCAACTGCACGGCGCCGCGCTGGATGATGTGCTGGCCTTGCTGCAGAAGACGAACCCGTATAAGATCGACGGCGGCATCGAGGGATCGATGGATATCCATAAGGAAAAGGACACCCTGGTTGTGGCCGGCTTGGCGTCCATCGACAAGCCGCTGGTGCATATCCCGCGCGGGAATGTCGGCGACTATCGCCTGCCGCTGGATCGGCTCAAGCTCGCGTTCAACATCACCGGGCATCAGATGCAGGTGCAAGATCTGCAGATCGACCGGCATGGCACCACGGTGCACGTGCAGGGCACCGCGGAATCGAATGACGGCAGCGCGGCGCTGGCGAATCTCAACTTCCATAGCACCGGCGCATCGCTGGCCGATCTCCCGCAGGATCTCTTTGGCATCCCGGTACGCTTAACGGGTCCCGGCGAAGTGTCGGGCACGTTGAACGGCGTGCTCGACGGCTCCGGCCCAACGCCGTTGACGCTCAACCTGACCGCCTCCTCACCGCAACTGCAGGTGGAAGGGGTGCCGGTGGGCACGGGCGAGGTGGAACTGGCCTATAAATATCGCCCGCAGCAGCGTGACCTGACCATCCTGCACGGCACGGTGAATAACGCCGCCTTCCATGCGACCAGCACCGGGCATTATCAGTTAGACAACGGGACGATGGACGGCGTGCAATTTGCGCTCGATCACATCGATCTCTCGGCCTTGCACGGCCTGGTCGCGCAAGTGCCGGCGGGTCCGTATCAAACGGCCATCAGCAAGCTGGCGGCGCGCGTCCCGGCACAACTCGCGGGCACCGGGCAGGCACAACTGACCGCGTCCGGCCCCATGGGCCAGCCAGATATGCAGTTGGGCTTCAATATGGCGCAACTGGCCGCCGGCGCGACCCCGCTGCCGAACATGCATGGCACGCTGTCGGCGAAGGCGCAGGGTGGCCATTATGGCCTGCATATCGATGAGATGGTGGCGGAAGGGAATGTGCCCGGTGAGCACGCGCAAGTCAGCGGCGACGTGAGCGCGACCGGTGATCTGCAACTGCAGTTCGCCGGGCAGGGCATCTCCGCGAAAACGCTGGCGCCGTGGGTGAAGCAGTTGCCCATTGACGGCAATGCCCAGATCAACGGCACGGTGGTCGGCCCCTGGAAAGCGCCGGTGCTGGAGGCGGACCTCGCGCTGGATAACCCGGTGATCGGCGGGCACACGCTGCAGCAATTGCGCGGGCACCTGCGTGAGGATGCCCAGCAGTTGACGCTGTCGGAGGGGACGCTGTCGGCCACGTCCGGCGCGCAACCGATCAGCCTGCACGGCACCTTCCCGCTGGGCTGGTCGCGCTTGTCCCAGCCGATGGCGCAGAACGGCGATCCGCTCTCGCTGGTGGTCCAGTTGCCACCGCAGGATATCGCGCCGCTTCGCGCGTTCCTGCCTGACCTACCGAACATCAACGGCACGGTGGAAGGCAACCTGCAGGTGGCCGGCACGCTGGCGCAGCCGAAAGTGGTCGATGGCCACATGGCGGTGGCCGGCAACGCGGATCTCGGCGCGAACATCAAAGGCGTGCCAAGTCAGTTGCGGAATATCGACCTGTTCGCCACGCTGTCCGACAACGGCAATGGGCAGAGCACCGTCACGCTCAACCGTTTCAACGCGCAGATCGCGGGGCGGCAGAGCGCGGGATCATTCACCTCGGCGGGGACGATCGCGATCCCCAACGGTGCGCTGGCGTCGCCGATGCAGTGGCACTGGGATGTCTATGGCCGGCTGATGCACCTACCGTTGGCGCCGGAGGTGTTCATGGTGTCGCAGGCCTCGGGCCTCTTCCATCTCAACAGCGACCAGGCGGGGCCGGTCATCACGGGCGTGGTCTACGTGGATAACGCGAAGATCAAAGAGCCGGATGGCCCGATGAATACGCCGGCGGGGTGGGGCGCGCTCGCGTTCAATCCCCGCTTGTCGATGGTGCTGCAGGTCGGCAGCGGCCTCAAGGTCTCGAAGGGGATGTTCAGCGTCCCGCTGCAAAGCACCCCGTTGCCGCCGGTGGTCCTGTCTGACATGACCGCGCCGGATACCACGCCGCGGCTGGATACCCGGCAGCAGGCGGCGGGCTACGACTGGAACGCCGACATGCTGAACCCCGGCACCAGCGCGGAAGCCCCCGGCACCTGGGGCGCGGTGACCGGCACGTTGAGCGACCCGCACCTGTACGCGCGGTTCGAAGTGAACAAAGGAAAACTCTCCTTCCCGCTGAACCTGTTCGGCAGCGTCCGCAACGCCCGCGGCCACATCACCTACACTCTCGGCGAGGGCGCCCAGGTGACCATGGGCACGGACAACATGCCCGCACCAGCGGGGCGGATGCCGGTGAATTCGTTCAGGTAAAATAGTCCGGCAATTATCGCTCGCTCTGCATGGCGGGTCGCCGGCAACGGCAGTTCGTTGCCGGCGGCCCGCCATTTTTGTATCAATTCGAGGGCACTGGACGTATTGCTCGTTCTCTGTTCCTCACTATTGCCCTGCACAGGTTTCGGCGGTAAGATAAACGCATGGGACGCCTTGTGCGGTTGGTGGTGCCGGAGGTGCCGCATCATGTGACGCAGCGGGGGAATCGACGGCAGGCCACCTTTTTTCAGGACAGCGATTATCGCCTTTACCTCACGCTCCTCGCCGAGGAGTGCGCGCGGTGTGCGGTGCAGCTCTGGGCGTATTGCCTCATGCCCAACCACACGCACCTGCTGCCGGTGCCGGCATCGGCGGCGGGGCTGGCGCTGGCCATCGGCGAGACGCACCGGCGCTACACCACGCTGATCAACGGGCGCCAGCACTGGACGGGGCACCTGTGGCAGGGGCGGTTCTATTCCTACCCGCTGGAGGGGACGCACCTGCTCAACGCCGTGCGCTACATCGAGTGCAACCCCGTGCGCGCCGGCCTGGTGGAACTCCCCTGGCTCTACCCCTGGTCGAGCGCCGCCTTCCGCCTCGGCCTCCGCGACGATCTGCTGGTCGCCCGCGACCCTCTGCAATCCATGGTCGACGACTGGCGCGCCTTCCTCGCCGTCGACCTGGCCGAGACGGAACTGGCCCGCTTCCGCCAGCACACCCGCACCGGCCGCCAACTGCTGCCGCAGAAACGCGGGCGCCCACGGCGGGAGGGGGCGTAGGGTGGGGAGGAACAGGGGGCGAACATAAAAATGGTGTGGTGTCCCCGAATTTTTAAGGTTATTGATAATATTTTTACATTTTGTCAAAAAGGAATTAGGAGAATGGTAGGTAATTCGAAAGCGAACGATTCAACACGGTCATCCAATGTTTGGTCGTTTAGTGATATGATCGAAGCTTATAAGACCATTAATAGAGCGTGGATCATTCAAATGCTCCGTACCGGTATAATATTATTACTTATTGTGAGTTCAACATATTGGTTAAAAATTCTATTTTTGACGAGTGACTGGTTGCCTGATTCAAGGAATCGACTGTTTTTCTGCAATACTTCCCAAATCTTGATTATAGTTGCTACTACACTTGCGCTAATGATACTCAATATTCATTCTATTCTTAGCGCAATGAAGATATTATTTGGAGATATGTCAAAGCAATATTCATTCCAGAACAAATTTCATAACTTTTGTTCGATAATCACTACCGTTAGACCTGTAATAGTAATAATGGCGGCGTGCATAATAATTTTAACTGGAATTCAATATCGTTTTTACCATACCTTCCTCCCGTTTTTCATATTGATGCCATTCTGTGTTATAATAATCGCTTGGTGTTCTGAACGATATTTCCTAGTTGTTCCATTCTTCCTATTCTCAAAGATCGATGA
>Ga0272448_1000611_pt1 | contig 53871 bp, 46 predicted proteins | sample YNPCB0191_FD_202220 | JGI IMG/M metagenome (GOLD analysis project Ga0272448, IMG submission 202220) | Hot spring sediment microbial communities from Yellowstone National Park, WY, United States - YNP-CB-019-1 | ecosystem: Environmental > Aquatic > Thermal springs > Hot (42-90C) > Sediment... | reverse complement strand
AAAGGGTGTACAATACCGTCCGGCCGCATCAGTCCCTGGGATACCTGACTCCTCAGGAGTATTTACAGTGCCATCACCCCAATCTGAGAAAGGAGGCGATGTGTCACTGATCTACTGAACGAGTACAATGCCTTGACGATGGTTTTACGGCGAATGTATACTTTGCCGCAGGGGCCATTAGCTCAGTTGGTTAGAGCACAGTCCTGATAAGACTGGGGTCTGTGGTTCGAATCCACAATGGCCCACCATAGTGTACAATAGGCAGAACTCCTATCCTCTGTTCTATCAGACTCTTCAGTGGCACAAAGTAGGTCAGGGTCGCTTCCTTCCCAAAGACCCTGATGCTCCGCACAAAGGCTAGGTGAAGAGGTCTTTGCTCGGTCAGTTCACCAGCCGTGAGAAGCTTACAGAGGTCATTAAGGTACCGGACTAATATCTCCGGTTTGGCAAACTCGATCCCTGCTTATCGCTGAGGCCAATTGCATGGTATGGCAGCGGCATACCGGTGATGCCTCCATCGCTTTTCTCTGCCTCTTCATGCCGCCATCTTCGACGGCAAAACGACCGTGGCTGAGCCACGCTCCACGATGCTGCCGTCCTGCTTCTCCCCCCACACCTCACAGTCCGCAAGGTGCTCGTTACCGATGACATACTTGGCAGTTATTTTGCCTCTCAGAGTGACAGTATCGCCGACGTAAGTTGGCGAGCGTATCTCGCTCTTGAGGCGCCGCAGAAAGCCGTCCGGCCCGATCCAGCGCGTCAGCAACTGACTCAGGTGCACCGTCATCTGGAGGCCGTAGACGATTACGGCGGGAACACGGTCCTTTTCCGTGGCCCACTTGTGGTCATAGTGGGTGGGATAGAAATCGCCGATCATGGCCCCGAACTTCGCCAGTTCCATGACCGTGAATGGCCCTTTTACCAGCGGGGGCAGTTCAGTGCCAACGGCGACATCTTCCCAGTACACCTGGCTGCGGAGGGATTCCCTGCTTTCGTTACTCATGGCATTCGCTTGAACATGTAGACCGCGCCGTTGCGGCAGAGGGCAACGCGCCGGCCATGCTGGTTGGTGTAGACCGTTTCACCCATGCAGAACATGAGCCGAAAACGGCTCCCCTGCTTCCAGAAGACGTCGGTGCACCTCGCGACCGCTGCGATACGGTCGCCTGGACGCACCGGCTCAAAAAACTGCCAGTCGGCCTCTGCCTGCATAGCCCCTCGATAGGTGGGATACGCTTTAAGGTTCAGCACGGGGTTGGGGGCCGGTTCGTATAGCTCGCCCACAAGCTGTGCCCCGGGTGCGGCGCCGTCATTTACCGTGAGCAGAAACAGCGGAGGGGCTATGATACCACCCCAGCGCGACCGGGCCGCGTATGTATCATCGCTCCACAGCGGGTTGTCGTCGCCGGTAACTGCCGCCCATGTGGCGATGCGAGACTTGGTCACCGGCTCCCCCTCGAAGAGGGGCACGAACATGCCGTGGGTGTGGCGTGGTGTAAATTCCTTGCCCAGCCTGCGCCTGTAGCCCTCGTAGAGCCGGCGCTCCTCCGCCGTCATCAGTGCCTCAAGGCGTGCATTTTCCTCCTCATTCTTCATGGCCTGCTATTTCCGGGTGACTCACTCCATGCCCCCGCCGAGTCCTTCTCTAAAAGCTGTTCTGCGTGTACCGTCCCTTCCTGACGTCGAAGCAAAGTATGGTCTGCGAATCCTTGATGCCGTCCATGGTGGAAAGCTGCCGTTGCTGGAACTGTGCCAGCTCCTCGTTGGAGCGGAATCTGAGAAACGCCATCACGTCGAACCGCCCTGTGGTCGTTGATACGAACTTGACCGCTGGTACCTCTGCCAGTGATTCCACCACGGAGCAGACTCTGGACGGTAGCACGTCCAGCCCCATCACCGTCACCAGCGGAAAGCCCACCTTGCCCAAATCAACGACGGCAACGATCCGTACCATACCGCTGCCCAGGAGGTCTCGCATTCGCCTGAGCACGGTCGAAGGGCTCACCCTTAGTTGCCTAGCAAGTGACTCGCTGTCCTGACGGCCGTCCTTCTGTAGCAACTGGATGAGCCGTTCCTCGAGCGATGTGCCTAGCGGCGTGTACTGCGCAAACCGGCCCTTGGTGGCGCGAAGGCACATGAAGGTCTCGGTATCCTTGATCCCCTCCATACGGGCGATCCGTCTTTCGATGAACTCCGAGAGGTCCGCATTGGAGCGGAAGAGGGCGAAGGTGAGAAGGTCGTATGGCCCCGTGGATCGAGCGACGAACCGCACTTCCGGCTGGGCAGCGAACTGGCTGATAACGTTGGACATTCTGCCTGGCTCCACGTCAAGCCCTATGACGGCCGTCACCAGCAACCCCACCCTGTCGGGATCAACGACAGCGACAATCCTCATCACTCGGCTCCGTAGCAGTGCGTTCATGCGGTTCAAAACCGTCGAGGGGCTGGTTCCGAGCTGCTCCGCCAGGGACTTGCTAGTCTGTCTGCCGTCTACCTGGAGAAGCTGTATCAATCTTACATCGAGCGCATCAACGGAGGTTGCGCCGGGTTCAGAAGTCGCGAGGTTGGTCTGCCGCAAGTTATCGGAAGCCATTCTAATAGCCGGTTCACTTTCCCATCATGGTGGAGGGAAGCCAGGTGCACACCTGTGGCCACGCGATGATGATGACAGTGAGGAACAGCATGGCAACGAAGTACGGCATGGCGCCCTTGAAAATAGTGTACATCGGTACCTTCTTGGCGGTGCTGGCGAGGATGAAGACGTTCATCCCGATGGGTGGGGTGATGCCAGCCATGGCAATCATAACAACCATAAGTATGCCATACATAATCATGTCCACGCCCAGGGCACGCACTATGGGAATAAGAATGGGCATCGTGAGCAACATGAGCCCAGCGCTGTCCATGAGACAGCCACCCACGATATAGAATACGACTATTATGGCCAGCACCACAATTGGATCCAGGCCGGAGTTCGCCACTGCCTGGGCCGCCACCATAGGCAGGCCTGTCACGGCGAGGAACTGGTTTAGAAGCAGTGCCCCCATGATGATGGCGAAGACCATGCCAGTGATTCTGGCCGTGTCCACCAGGGCGCTGAAAAGCTTCTGGCCGGTCATGCGACGCCGGACGATGGCGATGATCAGCGCGCCGGCGGCGCCGATTCCGCCGGCCTCGATGGGAGTGAACCAGCCCAGATAGATGCCTCCGATGACAAGCACGCCCAGAACGAACAGCGCAATGACGCCCTTGAGTGAGACAAGCTTCTCTCGCCAGGTTGTCGCCGGGCCCGGACGGCCAGCTTCCGGCCTCAGCGTCACCCAAAGGAATGTTACACCCATGAAAAGCACGGTGAGGATTAGCCCCGGTATGATGCCTGCGATGAAGAGCTGGCCGATAGACTCGTGCGCAAATAGCCCGTAAATGATGAGCGGTACACTGGGCGGTATCAATATGGCGAGGGTGCATCCGGCGGCTATGGTGCCGGTGGCAAGGCGCATGTCGTACTTGTAGCGCTCCATCTCGGGAAGCGTGGCCATGGTCATGAAGCCAACCGTCGCGGCCGCTGATCCGGTCAGCGCGCCGAACATGGCGCAACCGGCGAACGTTGCTATGGAAAGGCCTCCGGGCAGGCGTCCGAACCACTTGTGCGCTGCCGTGTAAACATCGGTAATAATGCCTGCCTGGTAAGCGAAGGTGCCCATCATCACGAACAGCGGCAGCGACGTCATCATATAGTCGGCAATCGCTGAGTACGTTGTCGTGGCGAACAGGCCTACCGCAGCGGTCAGGTTGAGACACATTGCCATGCCCACGAAGGCAACAAGCATCATGGAGAATGCAATGGGCATACCAAGGGCAAGAAGAATCAAGAGAACGATGAAGGCGATGATCCCGGTTGCCGATGCCACTATGGACTCCCCGTAAGTGGGACGACCGGGTCTCCACCCCGCACCGCATGCGCTCCGCTCCGCACGGCGTCAATCAAGAACTCCAGCCCCAGAAGAAAGGCTCCCACCGCCATCAGGAGGTACAGCGGTGAGAGCGGCCACCCAAGGAGCAGGCTGACCGGGTCGGGGCCCGGGTCGCTGAAGACTTCCCAGACCCGGCCCGTCATTGCCCATGTGATAAGAAAGGCTACCACGGCGCACGCTGTGAGCGTTATGGTGTCGAGTCCCAACGCCACCCGCCGTGGTAGCCTGGCCAGCAGGATGTCCACCCGTACATGTCCCTTTTCGTACTGGGTGAAGGCGAGGGCGGTATATGTGATGCACACCATCAGCATCTCGCCCAGGTCGTAGGCACCTTTGAAGGGCACGCGCGCAAATCTTGTTACAACATCTGCCACGACTACGAGGAGCATGACCATCAGGAAGATGGCCGAGCTGTAGAGGGCGACCCGCCCGGCGAAATGCACGCCGTTTGCGATGCGCCGGATAGCGCCGAGCCTACGCACCTGCCGGTCCCGTCTAGCCCGCTATCTTTCGTGCCAGCGCGATTGCCTCGGTCCCGGGCAGACCCTTGTCGTTCAAGCTCTTCTCCACCTGCGAGACGATGCCGGCGGTCATGGTCTTCCACCTGGCCAGTTCCGCCGGGGCGAGGTTGTAGACCTTCACCCCGTTCTTGGCCAGCAGGTCGAATGCAGCCTGGTCGTCATTCGAGGAGTAGGTTATGAACTCTTTGGCATAAGTGACATTGAAGTCGTCAATTTTCTTCTGAATGTCAGGTGGGAAGCTGTCCCAGGTCTTCTTGCTCATCAGCATCATGTGGACGCCGCCATTGATACCGTCACGGATTCCGTACTTGATTACCTCCCAGCCCTTTATCTGCGTCAGGAAGTTGGAGTTGGTGGTCAGGCCCTCGACGACGTTCTTGTCGAGCGCGCTGTAGACCTCAGCCGTGGGGATGGAGACCGGGGCCGCCCCAAGCGCCTCGATGGTCTGGGAATAGATGCCGCCGACGCCGCGGATCTTCATGCCCTTGAGGTCTTCTGCCGTCCTGACCTCCTTGGTCTTCAGGTACAGATTGGTCGGGTTCGTGGCAAGAAAGGCTAAGACCTTGAGGTCATTGAACTCGGTGACCTTGGGATTCTTGGATATCTCCGTGTGGAACTGGGCAACCTTGAAAGGTTCGGTGATGAGGAAAGGTACGGCCGAGACCTCGCTCACGGGGAACCGTCCCGGGGTGTAGGGTGGGGCATGGTACACGATGTCCGCGACACCGTTCTTCAGCATCTCGATCTGGTCGGCGGCCTTCCCCAGCGCACCGCCCATGAAGTACTTGATGGTGACCTGGTTGTTGGTGACTTTAGCGACGCCTTCACAGTATTTTTTGGCGAACTCTTCGCTCCAGCCGCCGGGAGCAAGGCCGGACGCGTACTTCAGCTCGTACGTCTTGGCTGGAGCGGGCTGGCTACAGGCCAGCAACAGCAGGGGCAGGGCCATTACCGCGATGACAGCGAGACCAATGATGAGCCGACGTGTGTGTCTTATCACTGTGACCTCCTTCACTCACTCGTTGAACTCGGAACGGTGAACCGCGTGCTGCCGCGCAGCTCCCCATCGAGCCCTTACGGGTATGATTATAGTAAATGTCCTCCAGCCCTGTCAACTGGGTCTTGACGGATTATGCAACAATAGTGTAGAATGTCCTGCAGTTACCGTCATGATGAAGCCTTTTTGTGACGCAGAAAAGACCCCAGGGCCCGCCGCTTTCGGGTATTGCTGGCCGGTAAGGCAGGCCCGGCGGTGATGCCAGGAGCGGCGAACACGAGCGACACCGCCCCCATCTACCGGGAACTGGCGGCGCGCTTGCAGTGCAGCAACTCGAAATATATACCACGTCTTCTCGCGCTGCTGGCAAAGCCTGAGCAGGCTGCCATTCTAGTTGCGTTGCCGGCAACCTCGGGTGCCGAACTTGCGGCCAGGCTGGGCATGGAACCGGCAGCGGTGGAGGAGCAGCTCCGGGACCTATTTCAAAAGGGCCTGGTCTTTCCCAGGCGCAAGGGCGGGCTGCGCATGGTGTACAGCCCTACGGAACTCAAGGATGCCGCTGGCGCTAATCCGCGTATGGACAGCCTGGTGGGAGATGAGTTCTGGGATCTTTTCAACAGATGGTTCGACGAGGAGGCAGCCATGTGGCGGGACACGAGACCGCCCGTGCCCGGTGCCACTGACCCGATGATGAGGGTAATTCCCAAGTGGCGGGCGATACGGGACGTGCCGGGTGTCATGTGGTTTGATGATATGCGGGAGATACTCAGGGGCCACAAAAACACCCTTGCCATCAATCCGTGCTCTTGCCTGAGGATATCGAGGAAGCAGGCACCACCCATCCCGCACGACCTTTGCTTTGTGGTGGAGGCTACGGCCAGGTACTGCCTGGACCGGGGCACCGCCCGCCGCGTCTCCCTCAAGGAGGCTATGGATATCCTCGATTTGAGCGACCGCTGGGGACTGATGCACATCAACTACAATGAAAAGCCCGTGACACGTCTCATAGGCAACTGCGGCAGCTACTGCCTCGTATTCCGTTGGTCGCCCCCGGGCACGCTTTTCAGCGTCGCCCCCAGCCGCTTCCAGCCGGTTGTGGACACCGCCAAATGTATTGGCTGCGGCACGTGTGCCGGCGTCTGCCTCCTCGGAGCGGCCACGGTGAGATTGGACCCGGTGTCGGGCGACGGGCGGTCGCATATTGATCTGGAGCGGTGCATGGGCTGTGGAAACTGTGTGGTGCGGTGTCCCATAGGAGCCATTTCCATGAAAACGGTGAGGCCGCCGGAATCGGTGCCTGACAAGTTTGTGGGATACAACTAGAGATGACTGATGCAGTCGTCCCGGCAGGCATGTCCCACAGGGTGGAATGCCTGTGCGGAGCTTGATCAACGGAGGGTTGTCATGACACAGGGGACGCAAGGCAATACTATGCTGGGAGGTTACCGCGTCCTGGATCTGACCAGCGACCGGGGCTACTATTGCGGGCAGCTTCTTGGCAATCTCGGCGCTGACGTCATCAAGATCGAACCGCCTGGCGGTGATCCCGGGCGCAACACCGAGCCCTTTTTCCAAGACCAAGCTCATCCGGAGAAGAGCCTCTTCTGGATGGCTTTCAACACGAATAAGCGGGGCATCACGCTCAACCTTGAGACGGAGGATGGTCGCCGCCTGTTTCGGCGCCTGGCGGAGAAGGCGGACGTACTTGTTGAGTCATTCGATCCCGGTTATATGGAGGCCATAGGTCTTGGGTACGCCGAACTCGAGAAACTCAACCCGCGACTCGTTTTCACATCCATCACGCCCTTCGGCCAGACGGGGCCCCGCCGGGACTTCAAATCTTCAGACCTAGTGGCGTGGGGGATGGGTGGGCTTCTTTTCCAGACCGGGGATCCGGACAGGCCTCCGACGCACCTCAGCCATATCCCGCTCGCCTACCTGCTGGCAGGCATGGACGGCGCCTCTGCTACCGCAATAGCCCTGTACTGGAGGGGGACCTCCGGTTTGGGCCAGCAGGTGGATGTTTCAATGCAGGAAACCGTGGCGAAGACCACTATGATGCTCCACGAGGTGTGGCTGGTAACGGGAACAGAGTTCCGCCGCAGTAGCTCCTGGTACCACGTTCCCGCCTCGCCCGTCGTTCTGAGGCTGGTCTGGCCCGCCAAAGACGGGTACATCTTCTACATGATGTACGTTGGCGCCTTCGGCGCCGAGGAGGACAAGAGGCTTGTGCAGTGGATGGAGGAAGAAGGTATAGCCGATGACTTCATAAGGGGAATCGACTGGGCAAACCTCGACTGGCGTGAGAAGACAAAGGAATACGGCGACAGGATCCAGGACTACCTGTTTCGGCTATTCAAGGACAAGACTAAAGCCGAGCTCCTCGACCATGCGCTCAAGCGGAACATCCTCATCCAGCCCATATCGACGCCCAAGGATATCCTGACGCACCCCCAGTTCGTCGCCCGCGAGTACTGGCAGGAGGTAAAACATGAGGAGCTGGGTATAACCATGAAGTACCCTGCCCGCTTCTGCATGGCCTCCGAGACCCCCCTCAGGATCTGGCGTCGTGCGCCGCTGATAGGCGAGCACAATGAGGAGGTCTATTGCGGGGAGCTCGGTCTCTCGCGCGGTGATCTTGTTGCTCTGAAACAGGCGGGCATTATTTAGAACGGTAGGGAGAGTGAAACATGGCAGAAAAGGCACTCGCAGGCGTTAAGGTTGTCGCCTTCATTCAGGGGATTACCGGGCCGATTACCACGTCGACTCTGGCGGCCTACGGCGCTGAAGTAGTCCGCATCGAGACACAGACCCGGCTGGAGTGGCACCGGCAGGCAGGACCATTTATCGGGAACATCTCACAGCCGGACCGGGCCACTCCCTACCTGTTTGTGAACGCGGGCCAGATGGGTGTCACGCTGAACTTGAAGAAGCCGCGGGCCATGGACGTCATGCGACGCATAATCAGGTGGGCGGATGTGGTGGTAGAGAACTTCTCCGGGGCGACCATGAAGAGCATGGGTTTAGGTTATGAAGACCTCAGGCAAATACGGCCGGACATCATCATGCTGAGCGCAGCTATTTTCGGGCAGACGGGACCCATGGCAGAGGTTCGCGGTTACGGCGGCACGCTCACCGCTCTCACGGGCATGGCGGGTGTCACGGGGTTCGCTGACCAGTTGCCACAGTTCCCCGGATTTGCCATCACCGACTTTATCGCGCCGCGGGGCAACGTGCTTGCCATCGTGTCCGCGTTGGACTACCGTCGGCGCACCGGCAAGGGACAGTACATTGATGCCGCCCAGGCGGAGTCTGCCTTTCCGCTGCTGACGCCCGTCGTTCTCCAGTATCAGGCAAACGGCGTGGAGGCGGAAAGAATGGGCAACCGATCAACGTGCGCTGCTCCTCACGGGGTGTACAAGTGCAAGGGCACTGACCGTTGGTGCACAATTACTGTGTTCAACGACCAGCAATGGCGTGGTTTCTGCCAGGCCATCGGGTCGCCTGACTGGTGTCGGTCGGAGCGGTTCGCCACCCTCCTGGGGCGGCTGCACAGCATAGACGAGCTTGACCGCCTTGTCGAGGAGTGGACCATGCAGCGTACTCCCGAGGAGGTGATGGACCTGCTCCAGGCGGCGGGTGTCCCGGCAGGTGTCGTGCAGGGCGGTCAGGACCTGGACGGCGACCCGCATTTGCGGCACCGCCAGTTCTATTGGAAGCTCGAAGACCACGAGTTCGGTGCCTTCACCTACATGGGTATGCCCGCAAAGCTTTCGAGGACGCCATACGAAATGCGGCGTGCCCCGAGGCTTGGCGAGCATAACGAGCAGTTCTATATCGGGGTGCTCGGCATGTCTGACGAGGAGTTTGTCTCTTACATGGCCGAGGGAGTGTTTGAGTAAAGAGCGGACAGTCTGCACAAGTGCATTCAGTCAATAGCAAGTGAAAGGAGAGCATATGGCGGAAATAGTTCACACCAGGACTGGCACCCAGATGGGTATTGATTACAAGGAATGGCCTCTCGAGAGAAGGTACGAGAAAGCGGCTATGTGGGGATTCCTTCCGTGGTCGGACCTTTTCTGGAAGTTGCACACGAATCTAGGTGCGGCGGCGGTCGAGAAGTCGGCGCGTGAGATGGGGGTGCATCTGGCCAACAAGGCTGTGCTTCCGACTCTGAAGGAATTCGGGGTTAAAGGTAACCATTGCATCACCGCCGCCTCGTTCTTCTGGCTCGCAGACCAACTCGCCTTCGGGGGCATCGGCTTCATCATCAAGGAACTCACCCCGCGGCGTGTGCTGGCACAGCAGGCCCCTTTTGGTGTTTGCTTCTGTTACCAGAAGGAGTTCAACTGCAGCCCGCTGGAGGTGCCAGAGCTGCCCAAACTGTGCATGGCATACACGGACTATGAGCGCACTGCCTGCCGGCTGATCAATCCTAAGATCAAGTACACCATACACAAGCTGGTGAGCCGCGGCGACGAGTGCTGTGAAGTGTCCTTCGAGCTTCCACCAGACGCCGAGATTGACGACCACGAGTGGAACCCGGGTAAGCGCACGGGAATCCAGCAGGGTATCTACTGGGAGGAGTGGCCCATTGAGCGCCGCTACAAGGCAGCCTGCCGTTGGTCGTCTCTGTGGTACGCCTGCGTGACTTGGCGTTTGCTCGAGAACCTGGGTATTGACGCCATACGCCAATCGGTCATCGAGGGTCAGAAGGAAGTGGCCCGCCACCGCTACGAGACGATGTTCCGCGAGCTTGGTATTCCCACCCGGGACGTGGGGGCGGCACTGAGCTATTTCATGCTCAGCGAACAGATAGGTGCCAACACACTCATCGAACTCGAATCACTGACCCCGCGAAGGGCGGTGTATCGCAAGCTGCAGCCTAAGCATGGCGGCTGTGCCCTGCACGATCCTGCCTACACGATTCACCCGGCGAAGCTGCCCCACGGGCGCCAGTTCTGCGAGGCCTATACCGCTTACGAGGCGGAGATGTGCCGCCTAATCAATCCTCACATCAGGTTTACACTGGGCAAGTCCATTTCTCGGGGCGATCCCTACTGTGAGTACATCCTGGAGCTGGTTGATTGATTTCAGATGCGGCATGGCCTTCCGCGGAAGGCCATGCCGTAGAAGGTGTCCGGTCGGCGTCGCCCTGTTTCCTGCGTCTGAAAGGCCAGCGCCACACGAGCCTTTAGGCCGGTCGCCCCCAGTGCGACAGACGCAGCCGGTCATGTGAGGACGCAGTAATCTCTGTATGAGGTAGTAGTCACTCACGGCGGCCCGGCAGAATGGCCTTCTGGCAGGAGGATGCCGCCATTACCAGATCAGCGCGACCACCCCGCCGGCGACACTGCTATTCATGACCTGGACATGATGTGTGTCGCGGTGCCGCCTGCTGTGTGCTGTTGCAGCGGGCCGACACATCAGGATACTATCGTTGTGTTGTTCGTGATGGCAGGGTAACGACCGCGGTTCCCTGCACCACCACCGTGCCATCCGGCTTCTCGCCCCAAACGCTGCAGTTTATGCAACATTCGCCATCTTTCTGGTATTTCTGCTTTGCTGTACCTCTGAAGGTAACACTCTCGCCGACGAAGGTTTGGGCGCGAACCTGTGCGCTCAGTTTCTTGAGAAAGCCGTCGGGAGAAATCCAGTCTGTCAGGAGTTGACTCAAATGCGTTACTATCTGGTACCCGTGGACGATCGCTCCGGGAATTCTGTCGACTTCAACTGCCCATTTGCTGTCATAGTGTCCCGGATAAAAATCACCGTACATTGAAGCAAACTTGGCCGTATCAACCGGTGTATAGGGACCTTTGTGGAGAGGAGGTATTTCGGTCCCTTCAGCTATGTCTTCAAAGAAGACCTGTTTTGGTCTTAGTATCTGCATACTTACCCTTTGGGTTTCGAACCTGTCGTGTCGGTCGATTTGAACATATACACCGCTCCCCCGCGCGAGACCGCTACCTGCTCTTTTTTATGGTTGTAATAGGTTGTTTCTCCGAGCAGGAAGAGGAGACGGTACCGTTTTCCCTGCCGCCAGTAGATGTCGGTGCATTTCCGCTTAACCTCTAACTTATCGCCGGGTCTGATTGGCCTGAAGAACTCGAACTCAGCGTTAGCCATCATTGAACCCCGGAAAGTAGGGTATCTGTCTCGCCTGAGCATACAATTTGAATCGTAGATTTCACTCACGAAATCCTCGGCAACTGAGACCGGATCATCCATCGCTAGCAGGTACAGTGGAGGAGCAATTACGCCTCCCCATCGTGATTTGCCGGCGTACTCCGGGTCGAACCAGAGGGCGTTGAAATCTCCGTTGATTGTGGCCCAGCGCTTTATACTGGACCATTGCACGGGGTCTTCAGTCCCCCATGGATAAAACATCGGGTGTGGATTGTGAGGGACGAATTCCATGCCGAGACGGGCCTTGAAACGTTCGTAAAGGGCCCGCTCCTCCGGCGTCATCAATTTTTCAAGTTCGGCACTCTCAGTTTCCAATCCTGATATCCTCAGCCATCGGTAAGGATGATATCCTATTCAAAGACTTCCTGGCCGAGCAATTCGACGAATTCATCATCGCTCAGACCAACAACAGTCCGGCAAACAATCTCGTTATGTTCGCCGAGAGCAGGCGCGCGTGACATTTCGTAGGGAGTGCGTGATAACTGCACCGGCATGCCGCTATAGGAGAATCCACCGACGTCGGGATGGTCGATCTTATGGTAGAAGTTATCGTATTTTAGCTGGGGGTCATTCGCCAGATCGTGTCCCGTCTGAAGAACACCGCATGCTATCCCGGCATTCTGCAAGGTAACCATGACCTCCTCCGGACTGCGGGATAACGTCCACCTTTCAATTATTCTGTCTAGGTCATCCTGATTTTGCAACCTAGCAGCCATACTGGCAAATTTCGGCTCCGAGGCGAGAGCGGCGTTACCTATCGCTTCACAAAAAGATTGCCATTCCTGCTCGGTAAAGACACTTATGGCACACCAGCGGTCTTCACCCCGGCATCGGTAGACGCCATGTGGTGCTCCATATCTGGAACGGTTACCAATTCTGCCAGCATCAACTCCATTGACTTCAAGCTCAAGAATTACGGGGGTGAGTAAGGGTATGGTACACTCGAATTGTGAAGCATCTATGTATTGACCTTTACCAGTCTTCCGCCGGTAGTCCAGTGCTGATACGATGGCAAGCACGTTAGTCCGAGGGACGATAAAGTCAGTTATAGCGAATCCAGGGAATTGAGGCATCTGGTCTGGGGCACCGGTTATGTGCGGCAGACCGCTTAACGCCGTCAATGGCACGCCATAGCTCGGTGTTCCAGCAAAGGGACCACTGTGTCCGTAGGCATCGGAACTGAGCATGATGATGTCTGGCCGAATCTTCACGAGGTCGCCGTACCCCAATCCAAGCCTGTCCACTGCCCCACCGGCAAAGGAATCGACCACGACATCAGCCCAGGCAATGATTCTTCGGATGATACTTTTGGCACGCTCATGCTTGAGGTTGAGGGTCACACTCATCTTTCCCGGGTTAGCGTGGAGGAAACAGCAAGACCGGTCCGGGTTGTTAATGTCGCCGAGAAATGGGCCTACCTGACGGTGCCAGTCCAGGTGCTTTTGCGACTCAATTCGGATAACCTTTGCTCCGTAGGCGGCAAGAAAAGAAGTTGTCATCGGCCCAGCCTGGGCCAATTCGAACGCAACGACATTTACACCGGCGAGTGCCTTGGGATTCATCTGACTCCCCCGATTCAGATAATACCGCCTTGTTTGAGACGGCCAATTTTTTCGGCATCAAAACCCAATAACTCTTGATAGACTTCGGTATTATGCTGGCCGAGGCGTGGTGCCGGTCGCCACTGCTGGCATGGCGAATATGATGGCAAACAGAAGCGTGACGGGTACTTAACAAGCATGCCGCCATCCCACGGCAGCTCCTGCCAGTAATTACGTGCCAGAAGCTGCGGATGTAGCAAAATATCACCCGGAGTGTTTACCGGCTGGATAGCTATTCTTCGCTTGATAGCGCCATCGAGGAGTTCCGCCTTAGTCTTGGATCTGAAAAAGCGTTCAACGTATCCATGGATTCTGGCCACCTCGTCCATGGGTGTACGGCGCCAGCTTAACCTGGCCCAGTCAATACCCCTCAAATAGTCGTCAGCCATTCCCTCCTCATCCATCCATTCCACCAATCTCGGATTGTCGTGAGTGGCCCCCCAATGCCCACCGAAAATCAGGAAGGCCACATATCCATCTTTTGCCTCCCAGACTGACCTTAATTTAACTTCGGACCGCTCCACGCGATAGAAGGAACTCGCTCGCTTCTGCTCCTTTCCTGTGGCCTCGAATACTTCATGGGCCATAAAGTTCGTCTTGGCAACACTCTGCTGGATGGAAACAGTCACGTGCTGGCCCTGTCCGGAAGTGCCACGCCAGTAAAGTGCGATCGCAGTTCCCCAGGCAGCATCGGCGCCTGCCATCTGATATGCGAAATTGATGTGACTGATGCGAACTGGAGGGCGATCAGGATCGCCAGTCTGGGCCAGCAGTCCTCCCATCGCCCAGCATACCAGGTCCGAACCCTTCCATTTGCTATAGGGTCCGGCCTGCCCGAACGGACTGATTGATGTGAGAATGATTCTCTCGTTCAGCCGATTCAAGGTACTGTAGTCTATGCCCATTTGCGCCATGTAGCCGGGCGGAAATGACTCCACCACAACATCAGCTTTTTTGACCAGCTCTCTGAAGATATCCTGACCCTGCGTACTATTGAGATTCAGAGTGATGCTGCGCTTATTGGTATTGAAGGACCGCCAGTAAAGGCTGTTCTCGACCCCGGGAATTCCGCCCGCAAAAGGAGGTATCAGCCGGCTCCTGTCGCCGCCGGGACTTTCAACCTTGATGACGTCAGCGCCGAGGTAACCGAGGAGTTGCCCGCAGTAGAAGCCCTGCTCATCAGTCAGGTCAAGTACGCGGTACGACCCAAGCATTGCACGGTCTCTTGTCTGTTCCATTACCCAATGCACCTGAATATGGCTTTCAATCGAACAGTCCGTTAGCCAGAGACTGGACGAATTCTTCGTCAGACATGTTCAATATCCTTGTGTAAACATACTCATTATCCTCACCCATCATCGGCGCCCGTGTGATCTCGTAGTTTGTTCTTGACATCCGGGCAGGCATCCCACTGTACGTAAAAGCTCCGATACCGTCGGGGTGGTCGAGCTTGCGATAAAATCCACGGTAAGCTAACTGCGGGTCATGGTCAAGGTCAGCTCCAGTCTGAACAACACCGGCAGGTACACCGGATTCCTGCAGAAGCCTCATCACATCTTCAGCCTGCCTGAGAGAGGTCCATTGCTCAACCAATGTATCAAGTTCATCCTCGTTACGGAGTCTCCCGGCAACTGTCTGAAACCGCGGTTGTGCTGCCCATTCCGGGTCACCCATTGCCCTTCGGAAAGCATTCCATTCGGCGTCGGTAAAGATAGCTATAGCACACCAGCGGTTTTCACCAGCACAACGATATACTCCATGGGGGGCGGCATAGCCGCACCGATTGCCCATCCCTACCATTTCTCGACCGTTCGCCTTGTACTCCAGAATCATGAGTGTGAGCATGTGCACAGCTGACTCAAACTGAGAAGCGTCAAGATACTGACCCTTACCAGTACGACGCTTGTAGTCCAGTGCGGCGACAATAGCCAGAACATTCGCTCTCGGGGCAACGAAGTCGGTCAACACAAAACCAGGGAATTGTGGTTCCTGCCCCGGAAATCCGGTGAGCTGCGGGAAGCCGGTCAGCGCGGTGAGGGGGCCTCCGTGACCCTTTACATGCGCGTACGGGCCGGTTTGACCGAATATTCCGGCGCTGAGCATGATGATATCGGGCTTTACCTTACACAGGTCATCATAACCAAGGCCCATTCTGGCCATCACTCCGCCGGCAAAGTTCTCAACAACGACATCAGCCCATTTAACAAGTTTTTTTGCTAACTCAAGCCCTTTAGGAAGCCTCAAGTTGAGCGTAATTGCTCTCTTGCTTGAGTTCACGAAGAGATAGCAGGCCGAGCGGTTGGGCAGAGACACATTGCCAACGAAGGGTCCTGCCTGACGATGCCAGTCCAGCCGCGTGCCAGTCTCCACTCTGACCACCTCTGCCCCGTAACTGCCCAGAATTTCGGTAGTCAGCGGCCCGGCGAGCGCGTGCTCAAAAGAAACAACTTTCACACCGTCGAGCGGTCTTTCAGGCATCTCCTTCCATCCATATGGCGGTGGCTTAGATTACCCCCGCCTCTTTGAGCGATGACAGTTCGGCATCCGAAATACCAAGTTCACCTTGGTAGACTTCACGATTATGCTCGCCCGCTAGGGGTGCGCGGCGCCAGATGCGGCACGTCGAGGCCGAAGGATAAATGAAGCGGCCTGGATGCGTAATGCGGTCTATAGGCGGTGGATATTCCACTTCTTGCCAGTAACCGCGCGCTTCCAGCTGTGGGTGTTCAGCGATATCCCTGGGGGAGCTTATTGCCTGAATGATGATACCCCGTTCGAGTGCCCCCTGTAATATTTCGCTCTTGGTCTTAGTTTTGAAGAACCGGGAAAAATACCCCTGGATACGCTCGACGTCTTCCTTGGTGTAGTTGCGCCAGTCAACCTCAGACCATTTGATGCTCTTGATGTATTCATCAGCTAACCCTTCATCATCCATCCATTGAACAATCTTGGGGTTTTCTCTCGCTCCCAGGTCACCACCACGTAGCATCAAATATATATAGCCGTCTTTAACCGGCCATACTACGCGGAGGAGAATCGGGGAGTTCGGTACCTTGTAAAAAGAACTGCCGCGCTCGCGCTGTTTCCCTGTGACCTCCCAGACTTCGTGTTCCATAAAGGTAGTCTTAGCGACACTTTCCTGTATCGAGACATCAATATGCTGACCTTTCCCTGAAGTTGCCCTCCAGTACAGGGCCATGACCGTACTCCAGGCAGCATCCATGCTGGCTATCAGGTAGGCAAAGTTGATATGGCTGATGCGTACCGGAGGGCGGTCCGGGTCTCCAGTCTGTGCAAGCAAACCACCCATCGCCCAGCACACAAGGTCCGGTCCCTTGTAGCCGCTGTACGGACCCTTCTGGCCAAAAGGTGTTATCGATGTGAACACGAGGGCCGGGTTAATAAGTTCAAGGTCGGAATACCCGAGCCCCAGCTTATCCATGTCGCCCGGTGGTGCCGATTCAAGAACGACATCCGCCTTGTCTATCAGACGCTTGAACAGCCGCCGCCCATCGTGAGACTGCAGATTCAGGGTGATGCCACGCTTATTGCTATTGTAAGCAAGCCAGTAAAGGCTGAGTTCCGGCTGAGACTGGTCGTGATAATAGGGGGGGATATTGCGTGAGGAGTCGCCGCCTGGCCTCTCAATCTTTATGACGTCAGCGCCAAGACTGCCTAGAAGCTGACCGCAGTAGAAGCCCTTCTCATCAGTGAGGTCAAGGACACGATAGGTCGATAGCATTGCCCTCTGATTGTCGTCCACCAGCGTAGTAGGGGATATCATCATGCCAGCCAAGTAGCAACATTGGCCCGGGTCTCAAGCAAGCATGCTCCCGCAGACCCCGAGTAATTCTATGCTAATTCTGAGCCGGGCGCAACCTCAGTCGGGTGGTTGACATAATACTTCAGCTTGAGCATGGTGAACCCCGAAGGCTGGACGGTTTATGTCCGGAAGGTTTGGCGGAGTCTCAGCAGAATCAAGAGAAACAAAAGGATCCCGTCATGGGGAACGAGAGGAGACTCAGCCTGGGGGTTCAAGCGTAGTGCTTCAATTGAATAGATTGACGGGCTGGGCAGAAACGGCTTTCCAATGGGCATGGCGTCAGAGGAAAACTCTGCACCAACCCTACGATGGAGGATCTTGTCAAGGCCGGGAAGCAGGAGGTCTACTATGGGGGGTGAAACGCGTGAAGATGCGGTAGCCAGGCTTCCCCGTTATCTTCAACAGGTCTATAATTCGGACCTGACTACGTGCGTGCATTGGCTATGGCTTCCAGATGACTTTGAGCAGTTTGTGCTCAACGGGGAGAACGGTGGGCAACCTTGCCACATCTTTCGAACGATATCTGTCCAATCCCGGTAGTGGAGCCCGGTCAGTTAGTGTCGGGGAAGCCATATGTTTTTGGTCAGCGGTGACCCCAATTTTGGATGCTAGCAATGGTTTACTTTCTGGGTGCTGGAAAAGTATTTGCGTTGTCATTAATTGGCGGAGGTAGCTGACTTGGAAAATAGAGTGTTTTTCTATAGTGGCTCGGGGCTGAGACTTGCGGCCATACTCGAGACCCCTGACAGTACCAAGAATAAGTATCCCGGGATTGTACTTTGTCAAGGACCGGGTGGCGTTAAAGAAGTGCTTGTTGACCGTGTTTCGCACTATCTGGCTAAAGCTGGATACGCAGCGCTGCGGTTTGACTATCGCGGGGTTGGTGAGAGTGAGGGAATAAAAAATCGCTTAATACCGATGGAACAGGTAGAGGATGTGCGAAATGCCATTACCTGGCTCCAGCAGCAGCCCGGGGTAGACCCCAGCCGTATCGGTCTTTGGGGAGCGGCTACCGGTGGCGCGAATGTTTCCTATGTATCAGCTTTTGATAGACGTGTTAGATGTATGGTTAGCGTCAATGGCATGGGTGATATCGGCGCCTGGTTTCGCGGTAACCGACGTTACTGGGAATGGCTTGAATTCCTGAAAAGGCTGGATAATGACAGGATGAAGCGGGTGAAATCAGGAGAATCGGAGTTAGTAGAAACAAGTGAGATATTTATGCGTGACCCTGCCTCCGAGCGGTTTGCATCGGAGATGTTGAGGCAGTACCCGCAGATGCGCGGTAAGAAAAGCCTGCTGTCCCTGGAATCGGCTGAAGCGTTGATGGATTTTAAGCCTGTTAATGTGGTTGACCGTATCTCGCCACGAGCCGCCATGTGGATCTGTGCCGGCCTTGACACCCTTCTGCCAATTGAGCAATCTATTATGATGTATGAGAAAGCCGGAGAGCCAAAGGATTTGCTGATTATTGAAAATGCCGAGCATCATGCCCTGTATTCAGGTGAGTTCTTTGAACGCGTCATGTCAGCATCGGTAGACTGGTTTGACAGTTACCTGAAAAAGAGCGACTAGCTTGCCGGACTTGACTAAAGTTGGTCAGGGGAATGCCATTAGTATGCATAAGCGTTGCCCCATTTGAGATTACTTCCTGGGCTTGCATGAAGTTGGCTGCCTAGGAAACCGGAGTGCTGATTTTGGTCAGTGGGGCAAACAGTTCCTTTGCCGGCAGGCTTTTTCTCTGAAGTTTTTGGAATATTTCCGGGCGTTCCTTTTTGATTATGGGGGCGATCTTATTCATTGCCTGCCGGGTGGGCGACGAATATGGATTGAAGCACGGCGGAATAGTCTCCTTCAATAGCCCGAAGACGTAGTTCACCTCTTCGTCTGAATCGAAAATATACGGCATAGCGAAGCCCTTAATATAGTCCTCGTGGTTGTATCTGTTGATGTATGCCTTTTTCCACCACTCGATGTATTGTGAAATCCCATTTACTTCAATGCCGATATGCTGCTCCAGAACCGCGGTGGATATCGCCTGTCCTGCTTTCCAGCCGCTGGTGATGGCACCGGTATTCTCCAGTTCCTGTGTTGATGCCGCATCTCCGATAACGAGGACGCGATCTTTGTAAGGTTCTGCAATTGGCTCGTAACAGTTACATACCGCTGACATCACTCTGAGTTTCTTGGCATTTTTGAACCAGCGTGAAGAGTAGGCACTATTCATAAAATAATCGGCGCCCGCCTCAAGGTCTACCCGCGGATCGACCGTCAGCAGAAGGAAATTATATTCGCCGTCATATGGCCGGGGGACTATGTATGCGTAGAGATAGCCCTGTTTCATGAATGCGGTTATTTTGACAAGCTGGTCCTGTGCCGGGAAGCTGAGGCCGGTCATATAATAGCTTAGGGCATAGTAGTTGCAGTAATAGTAGCGTTCATTATTGAATCCCATCAGGCTGGCCACGCGCGAGTTCACACCGTCGGCGGCAATCAGGTAGGTCCCACGGTAACTCTGACCGCTGCCTTCGACAACTACCCCATCGGCCGTGCAGGTTACCCTATCCACGTTCACACCGGGAAAGACATTGACGCCGCAGTTCTTCACCTCGTCCAGCAGGCAGCGGAAAAGCATCTCCTTATCAAAGGCAATTCCGACACGGCCATAGTCGCCTTTCTTCTTCTGCTCATCATAATCGCCGAAGGCGACTCTATGTCCATCGGGCGTAACTATCATGAGGTTGTACAGGTTCTGGAACGGCCCGTCGTATTTGAAAGAGAAACCGTCTGTTGAAAAGCATACCCGCTGATTCCTGGCGTTGTAATTGCATATATTTCCGAAAAGGTATTCGTTGAATGATGGTAGAGTCTGGCCGCACGCTCTCGACAGTCTGGCCGGGTCCGCCTTCTTTTCCAGCAGGGCTACCGTGAGGCCGTTTTCACCTGCCGCTTTAGCTGCCAGCAGTCCGGCAGGACCGGCACCGACGATAATTGCATCATAACTGTTACCCATTCAATGCCTCCATAATTGAAATCACGCAATAGTTCAGCTACAGGTACCTGTTGCTTTCTGTCGTCCTTTGCTGGCGAGAATTACAGATACCACTATGGCGATTGTCAATACTACGCCGATAACGGTGGTGCGCCATTCAGGGAAAGCGAAAAGAAGTCCCCCAATGAAGAGCAGAGGCCTGGACCACAACGGCAGGGCGCCAACCCCCATCATGTATCCCTCGAGTCCCGAAGCCAGTATCCATATCCCGATAGCCCCGAAAACGAAGTACATCAGGGTATCGGTAAGGGGCCCCTCGAAGAGCAAGGCCGGATTGAAGACGAAGAAGAATGGCACAAAGTAGACCACTATCGCCAGTCTGGTCGCTGTCCAGGCAGTCTTCATTGGTGACGCTCCCGCCATGCTGGCGGCCACAAAAGCGATAACGGCAACCGGAGGCGTCACACCCCCTGTAATGAGGTAGTAGATGATAAAGAGGTGTATTCCGATAGTGCTCAGTCCGGTGGCTTTGACAATTCCGGGGACGGCGAGGACGGCTATAACGAGATAGGGCGGTAGCTGTATGCCGACAAACCCCAGCAGATAGCATATCAGCGCGGCGATAATGAGCACGGCAATAGCGTTGTCTTGTCCCAGATAGACGAGCTCCGCCGTTATGGCGGTGAAGGTGCCGGTAATATCCAGTCCAATCATCAAGAAGCCCAGAGGCATGAGAACGGCCATCATGAAGACCACCGTCTCCACCGAAGATATGAAAGCTTGAAGAAATATCTGGCCGTTCAGTCTTTCCCGAAAACCGGACAGCGCCGGTCTCTTTAGAACGCCGGACATAAGCATCATAATGAGGAGAAGTGCTGTGGCATATACGGGTGCGGTAACGTCCCACTGCATATATATCAGGGCGAATATGAGAAATGCCAGTACCAGGAAAAACTGCCAGCCGTCTTTGACAGATTCACGCAGAGAGGGCAACTCCTCGCGTGGCAGGCCATGCATGCCTGTCTTGGCGGCATACGCGTCTACCTGAATCATCAGTCCCAGATAGTAAAAAATGGCAGGAATGAACGCGGCCAGGACAACCGTGGAATACGGGATTTGGGTGAGTATGACCATCAGAAAAATGATGGAGCCCATTATCGGTGGCATAATCATGCCCCCGTTGCCGGCGACGGCCTGAATCGCTCCGGCGTAGTGCGGCGGGTAGCCGGTACGTTTCATGGCCGGGATCGTTATTGACCCGGTGGCCACTACGTTAGCCATGGGCGAACCACTGAGCATGCCGAAAAGAGCGCTGGCGACCACCGCTACCTGCGCCGGTCCGCCCCTTATGCGGCCCAGCAGAGCCAGTGAAAACTTCAAGAAGAAGTTGCCGGCGCCGGACCCGGCAAGAAACCCGGCAAATAGCATATAGCCGATGAGGATGTTTCCCGTAACCTGTGTTGGCAGTCCCCGAAGCCCCCCCGCGCCGTAGGCAAACGCGCTGACAATCTTGTTGACGGAGCTTCCGATGCCGTAGAGAACGCCCGGCATATATTCGGCGAAAAGAGGGTAGGCGCCGAAAAGAACAGAGATGCCAACAATCGGCCATCCGCCAACCCGCCTGCCTGATTCGAAACTGATCAGGCTTATTACCCAGGCGGCCGCCGCGGCTGTTAAGTTGGGGGCAGGCACCCAGGGCTTCCCACGGGCGATATCCATGGCATTACTGGCGCAGTAGCACGATGTAATAAATACCAGAAACGCCAGAACACAGTCGTACCACGGGAGTTTGTCGGCATCCTTCTTCCTTGCCGGCAGTAAGAGGAAAATAGTTGTCCCGAAGGTAATCCATAGAAGGTAATAATAGAGTGACGTCTCCAGGATGAGGCCCATAACGGTGATGTTGAACACATAGTAGATAAAGAGAAATACTCCAGAAACGGAGAGGAGCAGTACAATGATTCTTGCCGCCAGAGGCAGTAAGAAAAACCGGCTCAGGCCCGACGGCCGTTGCTGGGTTCCTTGCCCGGCTGTTGCGCTCATATCGGTCCTCACAAGCCGTTGGCGATTTGGGCTAAAGTGTGTTCACCCGTTCATGTCGCACAGATGACCCTTGAGTCTGTGTTCCGAGTTGTCAGAATGTCAGAGGCATGTTGTCAATTTCCCGGGCTATTTTCATTACCTTCTGGTGGAGGTCCGGACGTTCACTGAGTGTGTCCGGCTCGTCAAATACCACGAATGCCGGATGGCAGACCCGGCCTTCGAGGCGCTGGAAAATGTAGTCAACTTCGTCATCACTGCAGACCCGCCTTAGCAAACGGTGCATCAGCCGTCTTTTGTCATGCTCGTGGCATACGTAGCATGCGAATGCCTGGAAGAACCACCCACTATAAGAATTAAATCCCTGCTTCTCTTTCGATTCTTTCAGGATTGCTTTTACTGCCTGGTAGCCGGAAGCAATGGCTCCCATTATGCCGGTCATGCCTCCTGAACTGTCGCCAGCGAGCAGTATTCTGCCGTGAACCACCTCCTTCAAAGGCGGCCGCACATCAACCGCGATGGCCATTTTGCGCAGTACATGGGCTTGTCTGAACCATTCGGCATACCGTGTTTCACGTATGAACTTTTCTATCGCGTCATCGGATACCGCCATCAGCTGTTTGAGGCCGGTGTTGCCGTTTTCGAAGTAAGGGCTTAAAGTTAGCCCCATCGGGCTGACACTCGGGTAGTTAAATGACAGCCATGTTGACTCCAGCCGTATATCACGGTCGGCGGTCACCCCGTCGAAGACCCAGGACACGAATTTACCATGTCCGCGTGAGGGTCTATCACGGTTTAATCCGAGACCTGCCACAATTGCTGAGTCCAGTCCGTCGGCAGCGATTACGTAGTCGGCTTTTAATGTCTCTTCTGAACCGGGCCCCTTTAACCTTATGACTACCCCGTCTTTGACGTTCTCAGCATTTGTCGCAAGTTGACCTGACCTTATTTCAGCACCGGCTCTGACTGCTTCTGTAAAAAGGTTATTGAGAAGCGTCTCGCGGCTGAAATAGAAGCTCCAGAGCTCGTCTTTGATCCCGTAGACCCGGTGGCCGCCGGGCGAAAGGTTGAGGTAGTGATACTGCAATATAGCCGGACCGGAATAATCTAAGGTAAAGTCCGGCACCCTGAAATTAAAGGTGATTTTTGGCGGTACCCGTTTTGCTTCCTCCATGCGGGCACCGGTCCAGAAGGTAACATCCACCGGTTCTACGTAGACCTCGGGTGTAAGGAAGTTGAAGTAGAACATGGATGCATCCAGTCGCGGCTGCAGGGGGTTTCGATGACGTTCGAAGAGAACTGTTTTCATGCGTTCAGCGGCAGCGGTCCGGGCGGCCATAAGGCCTGCCGGCCCGCCGCCGATAATCGCCAGGTCGTACTTCATTCAAGGCTCCCTTCGGATGACCACCTACGGTAGAATACTGCTTAGAAAGGGTCTCTTATCGCTAGCGGTACCGTCAGTACTTATTGTTTATTTTTTGTATCCGAGTTTTTCGGCCATCCGCTTAATGGCGGCAATTTCCCAGTCGCGCGGCTCTGACCGCGGTCTCCAGGCGTCGTAACGCTCCGGCACCGGCTGGGTGGCGTCAAGTATCATCTGTTCGCCGGACATTTCGGGACGGTGCTGGTCGCGGCGGATACCGAGTATCATGCCTATTCCCGGAGGCCCGTTTCTTACGAACTCCGAGTCGGTCATGGGCGATGACTGCATCGCGATGTTCCATATGACGTCCATGGGATCGAAGGGATCGACATCAGGTCCTACTACCACGATGTAAGGGGAGACCACCATCGAGCCGTAAGAGGCCAGCGCCTGTCCGACTTTCTTGGCAAAGTAGGGGTAAGGCTTCCTTAGGCCGTCAACTTCGAGCTGAACGACGGTAAACATGGGACCGGCAAGGCAGGCGACGTCTTTAACCGGGAACCCTAAACTTCGCAGGTGTCTCAGGTTGTCCGCCTCGAGCTCGGTTGTCGCCAGTGCTGAGTGCGTGCCGTCACGACCGTGCATTCCTGAAGACGAGAATGTCGTGGCATCCCACCATGGGTCTTTGCGGTGGGTAATACACTTGACCTTGAAGACTGGCCAGCTGCCGGGGCAGACGATGTAGCCGATAAACTGGTCCTCGCAGTACATCGGCATGGTTTCATCCTCCGGCAGAAACTCGCCTTCGATAACCCACTCGGCGTCAGCCGGTACCATTAGCCCTGGTATGGTCTCGGACTCGACAATATCCACCGGCTGGCCGCGCCAGCCTCCGAGCGCTTCATACTCATCGCCGCTCTGCGGCCAGTTGAGTGATTTCACCGCCGCCAGGATATGGTAGTCGGTAGGCAGGCCGTAGACGTAAGCGCATGGCATTGTCTTGCCCTGAGTGCGGTGCTTCATGTAGAACCGCCCGGTGTTGCTTGGCCGCGGGCCACCCTTTGCCATCGTAGCCACGCCGTACTGACGGATACGTTCTTCAGGGTATGGTGTCTCGGGGTTAGCATTCTTCCATTCGTAGGGACCCCAGCGACACTTTCCCAGGCTGTGGGCGCCGGTTTCCGGGTCGCGCAGTACTATTGTCCCGTTAGCCCCCGTCCAGAGCCACTGGTTGAACTCTACCCAGCAGCGGGGTATGTCTTTGCGCAGGTCGAGCTGCGGCTCTTTGATAATCACCCCTTTGCAGATGGCGTCTTTTTTGGAGACGATATTGGGCTTGATTCGCTTTTTAGGTATGGCCTCTATTTTGGCGCAGAGCTCGATGTTGCTGCTGACTCCGCAACCCCGGAGGGCCCTTTCACGGGTAGGCCAGGGATTTACCACTACGGGGATATCGGGCCGGTTGTTCACCGGGTTCTCTATGATTCCGATTGGCTTGCCCGGCAGGCTGTGCAGAAAGCGGGCAAAGGCGCGCATCTCGGTTTCCGGTATCTTGCCGGGAATACCGTTACCGATGTCAACAATGTTGCTATAGTCACCGCACTTTATCGGCACTTTAGTACGGTAGACCATGCCCAGTTTTTCTTCTTCGGCTATCCACTCGCGTTCGGTCTTCCACGGGTATGGCATCTGAGTTTTCCTCCTGAGTGTTTATTGGGCGCTCGGTTTGCAAGGAGCCGGCCGTCAGAGTTCTGCCTCTAACGGCCGGCTGCGCTCGCCTTTATCCAAGCCCTTTCTGGAAGTTGGCAAGAACAGGTAGTTTGGCCTGGACTTTGTAGTCCTCCCAGAACTTGATCCAGGCCTCGTTGTTCGGGTCAATCGGTATGCCCCGCTGGCTGGCCTGGTCCATTGCCGTCTTGTAACCGTCTACCCACGCGGTAATGTTGGCGATGTTGTCCTGACGCCTTTTCTCATGGGCGTCCGTCCACTTGCCCTTCTCTTTCAGATATTTAACTGTGGCATCGTGAAGCGGAACGAAGTTGTGTTCAGCCAGCTTCATCAGGTTGTCTATAGTCATCTCCATTGCCCACGGGTGGCCGTCCTTGTATTTATCCCAGTTTACATCCAGCCATTTCACCAGGTTATAGACGAGATCGGCGTTAGCATCCGCTCTGACAACGTAAGGCGACCAGTTAATCATGCCTGCAACGCCCCTTGTGGATGGCGGCCCCTGGGTCATCGCGGCAAAGCCGTCGAAGAATGGGAAAAGTTTGGCGAAGCGGTCGGCTCCTGCCGGGTCTGCCTTGGGGTCAAGATTTATCCACGCCAGACCACGGGGAGCGGCTTCTGCCTGCGTCCAGTAAGGAGTGGTCGGGTAGCCGAAAGCGATATCGCCACGGCCATCCCTGAGAAGCGTAGTATTTGCCTCGATACTGGCGGCGGGCACCCATTCAACAGATTTGGGGTCTACGTTAGCCCAGGCGAGCAGTGCCTCCATTAGCGTCTTCCCCATGGGCGCGAAGGTCATGTAAATGATGCGTGTACCGGGCTTGATGTCCTTCGGGGTCTTGATGCCGGAGTCCCTTGTCGTGGCAAAGCCGGAGTCTGCCTTGGCGATCGGGTACATGATACGCGCCTGCCACGGCCCTCCTTCCTTGCTGGCATATCCTTTGACCGCCTGCATCATATCGGGGGGCACCATTTCTCCGGTAGTAAAGGCCTCGCCGTTCTTGACAGCGAGGTGGCGCAGCATCTGTGAGTCCTCGGTGGTAATACGGACTCTCATCCCGGTTTCGCGGCTAAGCGGCGTTGACCAGGCAATTGCTACCGCATTGCCGGCACCGCTGGTAGAAATGATTGTCAGTGAGTCCGGCCATTTGAAGGCTGCGGGAGATGGCGATGGGGCGGGCGCCGGCGCCGGCGCGGCGGTTGTGGCAGGTGGCTTGGTCGGGGCCGGAGTTGCAGAGGGCGCCTGGCAGCCCATCAGGCCGCTCAGAATGATGGCGACAGTGATAATTGTGATTGATACTCTTCTAAGCATCCATTATCCCCCTTCGTTTCTCGACATCCTATTCTTCTACTCATAGTCCGCTGTGGTTAAACCTAACTGGACGTTACTAAGGGTTGGAAGGCTTGCTGAGCCTCACTATCTCCTGAACATCCTCGGATGACAGCCGCTGACACAGTACCGGGCCAATACCCCACGGGAAGTACCAGTGGAACCACCAGTAAAGTCGGCTTATGAAGGAAAGGTAGGAGTTCAGCAACTCGACCAGCTCCTCTTTGCTGGTTACGGAATCCCACGCCTCGAACACCATCTGGGAGTACTTTGCTTGAAGGTGTTGACCGGCGTATTCGGCAAAAAACGGCGATATCGACATAATTAGGGCGTTATAGACTTCTTTGACCTGCTTGATATCGAGCTTGCCTTCCATGGCCAGGCGGATGATAGCACCGATCTCGTTGGGCCATACGTAGTAGCCGGCGTACGCATGCACCCAGTGGCCAAAATACTGGTTTATGCTGTGTTTGCCGGCATCGGAGTGGGTAATAATTCCGTAATGAAAGCGTTTAATTTCGTCAGGACAGACAAGAAAAATGTCTTCAGTTGCCTTATCCAGTTCTTTCTTAACTTCTTTCCAGTCCCTGGCCATTCTTCGCTCTCCTTTCTATCCCTGCGCGCGGGCGATGTTGGCGATAATTATTTCTTTGGTAAAAAAGTAAGCGTCGCGTAGCTTTATTGACACCGTATACAGGTTGGGCATATCCTCGGCCAGAACGGTTGCAAATAACGGCAGACGGAACGGCTCGGCGCAGATGCCGTACTTCAGCATTATGCCACCGTACGGCAGGACAACAATCGAGCCCGGCGGGACGTCCGGGAAAAAGGCGCACTTCTCAGGTGGAGCCAGGGGCAGTATGAAAGGTACTGGGACTTTGAACATCTCACCGGCGCTCATTGAAGCGGCGAAAATGGTCTTGAAGGGTAGCCGGTTCCAGAAAGCATCACAGATAGCAGGGTGGTCGGCGTCCCTGAGTTCGGCAGTAATCGTGGTCTTCAAGTCCGGCCATTCCATGGTAAATCTTCGTGCCATACATTTACCTCCTTCATTTAGATGCCTGTCAGTACCCCGGATAGGTAACCCAGCGCTTGAGGTGAGCTTCGGGATCACGGAAAATGACGGCTCCACTCGGGTAATTTGAAAAAATGGGGCCGGCATCTTTCAAGAGGGTAGTCAGAGCTTTTCTGAGCCGGTTGTACAGCTCTGGCCGCAGCTTCTTTAACGGTTGCGGGTTTCTGACCAGCTCCAGAGTGGGAACCACCCTCTCATTTTCATACATACGGTAGATGAAATCAATCTCCTCTGCGGAGCAAGTCTTGTTCCAGCTCAATAGGTGGTGGGCCACTACGCGCTTAAAATAGCCGGGGTCGTTGAAATAAAAAGCCTGTTGCCACCATGCGAGATACTCCGGTAGCGCCTTACGTCCATCAAGTTCGCGGAGCATGGTCTTGGCTGCCAGATAACCGCAGGCAATGGAGCCCTGTACCCAGGTCTCAATCGGTGCCGCGGCGTCCCCTATGGCGATGATGTTCCCCAGTACTGGTTCGTATAGAGGCGTTCGAACGGTGGCAGAAAAGGCCGTTCTCCTGACGACCTTTGCTCGCCGGAACCATGGTGCAAATTCCGGCTGCTTACTAATAATTTCCCAGTTTTGGCCAACCCACCATTTGCCGCTATCGCGCGGGTCGAGCATGAAGCGGCCACCGGGGAGATCGGGGAACATCCATGTCAGGTGGCCGCTTTTCGCCTCCGGCAGGGGACAATCAACCCCTTCCATCACGAAAGAAGCCCCCTTAACAAGCGGAAGAAAAATCTTACGCCTTTGATTCAGGCCAACACTGTCAACGATCTTTGAGTTTACGCCATCGGCGGCAATACACTTACCGCCTTCCACAGTCTTACTCCCGCGGGCATCGATGACGGTGACCCTCACACCGCTACTGGTATTTTCTGCTGAGACCGCTGCGGTCCCCGGTCTGACGTCCACTCCTGCCGCCAGCGATTCCCTCAGCAGTCCTTCAATCAGCAGTTCCTTGTCGAAGTAATAGGCAAAAAGCTCGTCCTTGAATGGGAAGACCTTGATGCCGCCCGGGGATATCCACACGGCGTTGCTGTATGGGACGAGAGGACCTTTGTACGGGACTGTAAGATTAAGCTTAGGCCAGTGAAACCTGGCCCCTTCGGGGCATTTTTCCACGGTTACCGGCTCCAGGTAGCCGTCAGGGGTCACCCATCTCAAATAGCAAAGTGCGGTGCAGGCGCGGTTGATAACAGCCGGCTCTTTCTTTTTTTCGATGAGGATAACCTTGAGCCCGTCCCGGGCAGCGGTTTGCGCCGCCATCAGTCCGGCCGGTCCGCCACCTGCTACAATAACGTCATACTTCACGGTATGCTTGCCTCCTTACCTCTTCGTTGCTGACGGCCTGTCGAGCACCTGTGTCAGGTCAATATCGACTTTACTAACATCCCGGCTCATGCCGACACTCTTAAGCTTCTCGTACAGTGCCGGCCGCTCCGCTCTGATACGTTCCATGTTTTCAGCTATGCCTATGGCAGGCAGTCCCACCCAATCTTTCAGCAGACCGTAGAGATAGTCGATTTCAGCGTCATCACAGACCGAATTCACCGCAAAGTTGCGGCCTGCCGCCTTCAGGTATTCGGCGTCATTGGTATCGAAGGATGTCTGCCACCACTTGAAGTAGTCCGGTAGGGCTCTGGTATCGCCGTTCATCTGCTTGATGAGTGCTCTGGTGCCGGCATATCCGCAGGCAATAGCACCGGGGTTGGTGACCTCAACCAGAGCCGCCGCATCTCCCAGCGCCAGCACGTTGCCGGCGGCCGGCTCGGGATTGGGGGCATAGGTGGGCCCGCTGGTAGCCACGGCTAACTTGCGGATAATCTTTACCCTGGAGAACCATGGTTTGAATGCTGGCATGTTCATCAGCGCATTGACATTCTCCTCGGCTGAGCGGTCTGATCCTGCGCCTGCTCCGATAATGTTGCGATCGCCGCTGCTCATATACATCCAGCAGTTGCCCCGCGGGTTCAGGCTGGGTATGGTGAAGTTCACCCAGGTGTTGAGCCGCAATTCTGTAGCCACTCCCTCAACTACGTACCCCATCAGTCGCAGCGGCGTGGTGGCAAGGATTTTGCGCCGGGCATTGAGGCCCGCGCTCTCGGCAATGACCGATTCTTTACCATCTGCCGCGATACATTTGTCGGCCTCTATGGTTTCCTCTCCAGAAGGCGTCTTAATGGTGACTCGGACACCCGTGCTGGTGTTTTCAGCCCTGAGTCCGAATGTCTCCGTCATTATCTTGACCCCCAGCTTCTCCACCGAATCGAGGATTCCGGTCAGCAGCGCCTCCTTCTCACTGAAGAAACCGTAAATGCGGTTTTTTTCGCGGTAAACAACATTGCCGCATGGCGAAATGTAGGCGTAGTTCATGTATGGCCGGATAGGCCCTTTGTAATCGATTGAGAATCCGAACTCGGGGAAGTGAAACTTGATGCCTGTCGTGCCGATTTCAACGCTGATAGGCTTGGTGTAACCGTATTTAAGCCGGCCGCCAACGTTGATAAGACTTACGTTGGTAAATTGTCCGCAGAGACGGAGTATCTGGGTAATGTTCCTCTTGCGCTCGAGCAGTAGTACCTTCAAGCCAGCTTCAGCGGCTGTCTTGGCGGCCATGAGACCGGCTGGCCCAGCTCCGACCACGATGATGTCATAAAGTTTACTCATAGATTTACCTCCCAGTTCTATCAGGCGGAAGCCACATATCTTGTATTCTGTTGTTGTCCGTCTTTACCGGAAACTGTTTTTCGCAGGTTACAGTCTCACCAGTCCGCCTTTCGCTATATCAAGACACAGCATGGTTTCACTCGTCAGAACACCGTCAATCCGGGCGAGGTCGTCTTTGATAAAACCGTTTAACTCTCTGAAAGAATTGAACAGCGAAACAACCAGAATATCGTAGTGGCCGGTGGTAGCGGCGACAAACCGTGTGACGGGCAAATCGGCAAGCCTCTGTTGTATCTCACCTGATTTGGAATTGATGACTCTAAGCCCGGCGATAGCAATCGGTCGCGGGCCAACTCGGTTGATATCTACGACCGCGGTTACCCGCAGTTTTCCGGCACGATTTAGCTGGAGCAACCGGCGCCGGACACTGGAAGGTTGAGAGCCCAGTTGCGCCGCAAGTGACTTAATGCTCTGTCTGGCATCTTTGTAAAGAAGGCTGATCAGCCTCCCATCGAAGGAATGGTCGTCTCCCAGGCTGTAGATGTGCTTTCCCTTGGTGATGCGCTGGCAGACAAAGCATTCAACCTCTCTGAAGCCGTTAACCGAAGTAAGTGTCCTGGACAAAAATTCTTCGAAATCAGCATCGCTGTAAAACAGGGCCATACAGGCTACGTTGTATCGGCCCATCGTCGTAGATACGAAAGGCAAATGTGGCATAGTGGTCAGGCGTTCCAGCAGGGGAGCCACCTTACATGGAGATACGGACAAGGTAAAGAATACCACCCAATTTATGCCGACGATTGCCGGGTCAACAACGGGCAGTATCCTTAACGTGCCTTCCGAAACCAGACGGTCGATACGTCTCTGTACGGTTGACGGATGTAATCCCAGCTGCAGAGCAAGTTCACGGCTGCTCCGACGTCCATCCTTGGCGAGGGACTTGATGATCTCAATGTCAGTGGCATCAAGCATTTTCAAGGTAACACCCCACTAACTAGTTGCGCATCAACGCACCATGATTCGCATAATAATGATGCACAATACCCTTACAAACTCAATTGTAATTTGATTACCGTCATATTGCAAGCACAATAAGTCACGTAGAAATGCGTTGTTGCCTCTACCTTAGCGTACCAAATTAATTATCTGCCAAGGTCTCGCATTTGAATCAAGCCTCTTCTAATATCCTCATCCGTCATCTGGCGATATCGGGGGGCATGCGATGCATTCCTGATCTCGTTCCACAGCTGTGTCCAGCTGACGTTGTCCTGATTGACCTCTATCCCCCGTCGTCCAGCCTCAGAGACCGCCGTATCCCAGAGCTCGCAGTACCAGTCCATCAGCTTCTGGTTATAGGCCTGACGTGCCTCGTCCGCTGCCGACCACATACCGATCTCCCGAAGGTACCTTATCGTTCCGTCATGTACCGGGGCCATAGTAACATCGAGGGCCCGGCGCCATGCCGAACGGTCATAGGCCGCCAGCTTATACCCCAGGTTCTTGAACCGGTAATAGTTGACGTCGAACCACCTGGTCAGCTCGTAAGCCAGGTCGAAGCTGAACTCCGGCCGGCACCACATGCATGCGGTACCGGAAAAAGTGTTTACTCCCCACGCCGCCTTTACACCCACCTGCGGTGCCGGCATGAAATCGCCGAACGGGAGGAAGCGGCGGAACCGCGCGGCACCTTCCGGGTCTTTGTTCGCCGGTAGCTCCAGGAACCTGATGCCTGGTGCGCTATCCGCCAGCTTTCTCACGAACGGACTCTCGGCGCTGGCAAAAATAATATCAGTCTTGCCTTCGCCCAGTGACCTGATGCTTGCTTCCCAGCTGTTAAATACAATGAATTGGGCTTTCCAGGTCACGCTGTCCGGCTCGTCGAGATTTCCCTCATAAAGCCCGGCCCAGGCGAGCAACGGATATGCCATAGCAACATCGCGGTAAACGCCGAACCTGATACCGGGCTTCAGGTCGTAGATGGTCTTTACCGGTGAATCACCGCGTACGATAAAGCCGTCGGCACCGGTGTGGACTGAAGCGACCACGCGGAACTGAAAAGCCCCCCCGTGCTTGCCGATGTCGCGATTATCGCGGCCTTCGTTGCGTACCGGCATAACGGAGGGCGCATAGCTAAGGTCCAGGTAGCCTTGCTTGAGCCACTCACGCTTCCAGTACGGGTCCTCAACAGGCACCACCCGCAGTTCGTGCCCGGTGTCTTCCCGTATCAGCCGCCCTACGGTCTCGATATCGCTCGTGGTTTCAGTCCCAAGCCCATGTGCCCCAATTAGAAGCGTGGTCATTCCGATTCCTCAATTTGGTTATCATCTTGCAATAGCTGAAGTCCTTGTCTGCCGGTTGCGCCAGTACACGGTAACAATCGTTATTGCCGAGATTACCGCGCCGGCAAGTGTTGTCCGCCATTCGGGCATGGCTACTAGAAACCCTCCGGCGACGCACAGCACGCGGGACCATATCGGAAGGTGCCCCACCTTCAGGAAGTAACCTTCCAGCCCGTAGCCCAGTATGGTGATGCCGACCATACACATTAAAAAACTGTATGCTGTCATTAAGAAGGGGCCCTCAAAGAGCAGCGCCGGTTCGAACACAAAAAAGAAAGGAACGAAGTAGGTTACCGCCGCCAGGCGGGTAGCTGTCCAGGCGGTCTTCATCGGCGGCGCTCCGGCTACGGCTGCAGCAATGAATGCCAGCACCGCCACCGGTGGGTTGATGGCGCCGACCAGAAGCCACCATATCATGAAGAAATGCAGGCCCATCACCGACATCCCGGTAGCTTGAACCACCGCCGGGATAGCCACCACTGCGAGGATGATGTACGAAATGAAAGATATGCCAATCATGCCGAAAAGGAAGGATATGATAACCGCAATAACGAGCACATACCAGACGTTGGAGGCAGCAACACCGACTATCGCTGAGGTAAGACGGGTCAGGGACCCGGTAAGCTCAAATCCGAGGATGAGGAAGCTTACCGGCATGAGCACCGACATTACTTGGACTATCTGGAAGCCTGTTGTAGCAATAACGTCCTTTAACTTCCCTGGTGTCATCATGGTTGCCCGGTTGGCAAATGAGGCTATGAGAAGCAGTACCGCGGCATAAATAGCCGACTTGACACCCCACTGGAAATAGAGGAGGCCTACTACGAGGAATACGATTCCGAAAATGAACGGCCAGCCCTGCTTGACCGCTGCCTTTGCCGAAGGGACCTCGCTGCTGGGGAGCCCTTTCAGGTTTGCCTTCACGGCGTAGGCATCTACCTGAATGAGAAGCCCGTAATAGTAGAAGATGGCCGGCAAGGTCGCCGCGACGACGATGTCGGGATAGGGGATGCCGGTTATTATTGCCATAATGAATGCTATCGCGCCCATGACCGGCGGCATGATGGCACCACCATTTGCCGCCACCGCCTCGATGCCGCCTGCATAGTGGGCCGGGTAGCCTATCTGTTTCATTGTCCGTATCGTTACCGTTCCTACCGTGGCAACCTCGGCGACGGCACTGCCGGTCAACGTACCGAAGAGTGCGCTGGCAACGACGCAGACTTTTGCGGGACCGCCGCGGAAGCGTCCGAGCAGGGCCAGCGACAACTTGATGAAGAAGTCACCGGCACCGCATCCGACGAGGACTCCCGAGAATATCAGGTATCCGATCAGCAGGTTGCCGGTGGTCTGGGCCGGCAGGCCGATAAGACCATTGAGTCCGTAAGCAAAAGCGCCGGCGATATACTGCCAGCTGTGGCTTACTCCGTAAAGGTACCCCGGTAAATACATGGCGAACAGCGGGTAGACGGCGAAAACAGCGCAGACGATGATTAAGGGCAGGCCTCCCAGCCGGCGGCCTCCTTCAAATGAAATCAGGGAGATGAGGCACGCGAGGGCCAGGCCAATATTGTCCCGGGGTGGCACCCAGCCGATGCGGTTAATTGAATCAGACCTGTAAATAAAATAAGCAAAAATCGCGAGAACGGAAGCAGCGAGAAGATAGTCATACCACGGAATACGGTTTCTGTCCTTCTTTCTGGCTGCCATCATTAAGAAGGCGCAGGGGCAGAAGCACCCGTAAAGCAGGTAATAGTACGGTGTGGTCTCCAGAATCCAGTCTCCGATACCCCAGCTGAAGGTGAACATGAGGAAGGATACGAGGCCGATGGTTATCAGTATCAGGACGATTATCTGGATCGGCATGGGCAGTATTCTGAATCGCCCGGTACCAACGATAGATTCGTCGGCCTGAAGTTGTTCGGCAACGGTCGTGCTGGACATCTGAGCTCCCGCCTTTACTTGAGTACTATGAAGACGGTCAGGGTATTATCAAGGTGCATTGTGGTCACAGGAAACAGAGGGCGGCGGACAGACCCGCCGCCCTCTGTTTCCTCCCAGGTCCTAAAAGCTTGGATGATAGGCGATAGGCGGCAGTTTCTGCTCCACTTTGTAGTTGGCCCAGAAGTCGGTCCATGCCTTGTTCTCCGGGTTGACCGGTATGCCCCGGCTATCGGCCTGTTTGATGGCATCGGCGTATGCCTTCTGGTATTTGTCGAGGAGGTCGACGTTATACTGCCACCTCTGCTGGTGCTTGTCTGTCCAGAGGCCTTTTTCCTTCAGGTACCGGACGGCTCCTTCGTGAACCGGACACCAGTGGAACTCCGACATCTTCATCAGGTTCGGTATGGTGATAGAGGCTACCCACGGATGCAGGCCCTTGATTTTGTCGTAATTGGTGTCAAGCCATTTAACGATGTTGTAGATAAGGTCGGCGCTGACGCTGGCCGAGGAATAGTTGGCTCCGTAAGCCACCATGCCGATGGCTCCCTTGGCGACGCCGGTCTTAAGCTCAACACCCGGTATGTAGTAGGCATTAGCTTCGAGGAACCTCCTGGCGCCCTCGGGGTCTTTCTTGGCGTCGAGGGTTATCCACGCCCCGCCGCCCGGTGACGACATAACCTTCATGGCGCCGGGGAAAAGGGGAGAGGCAAAAGTGATGTCCACCTTGCCGTCGATCAGGGCATCGTAGGCAGCGTCGACGCTGTTAACATTGTAGAAAACGACGTCATCTTTCTTGACCTGTGCCCAGGCAAGCAGTGAATCATAGTAGCGCATGAACGCCGGATCAAGGGTTATCAAGGCGAGGCGGGTTCCCTTTTTTATGTCCTGAGGCACCTTGATCGGGGAGTCCTTCTTGGTCATAAAGCCGGCTTCGATTTCGGCACCGCAACCGAACATCCGTATCGGGAAGGCGCCACCTTCTCTCGTGGCATAGGCGCCAGTTGCCATCGGGTAGTCCGGGCCGGAACCGCCGTTGTTAAGCTCGCACTTGCCAGTCCTGAGCATGTCCATTGCAGCATCGACCCTTGCCTCACCCAGGACGGAGATTTTGGTGCCGGTGTCGGCCGAGAGGACATTTGTCCAGGCAACACTGGCGGCGTAACCGGCGGATGCGGTGCCGCCTAACACTACGTAAGTAAGCGTTGCCGGCCACTTAAACGCCGCCGGTGAAGGCGCCGGAGCCGGTGCCGCAGGTGCTGGGGCAGGCGCTGCAGCCGGGCTGGGCTTTGGTGCTGGTGCTGGGGTTGGTGCGGTCTGACATCCGGCAGCCGCGAGGATGCCAATCACGACTATTGATACTACAGTTAGTACAAGAACGCGTTGTTTCATTAATCAGCCCTCCTTTCAGAATTACTCGACTTGATAGTAAGAGGTCCGGTCGTACCTAATTATTCATCGTGTTTGATACGTATCACCGCGTCTTCTGCGTCGTTGATATATCAACAATAGCCGAGCAAACCCGTTGTCCTGGTTTTGATACTGATAGCACCGAAGCGTTCATAATCCGGGGAAGTAAACCAACGGCGGTATCTTCTGGTCCTTCTTGTAGTTATCCCAGAAGTCGGTCCATGCCTTGTTCTCCGGGTTGACCGGTATGCCCCGGCTATCGGCCTGCTTGATGGCGTCGGCGTATGCCTTCTGGTATTTGTCGAGGAGGTCGACGTTATATTGCCACCTCTGCTGGTGCTTGTCTGTCCAGAGGCCTTTTTCCTTCAGGTACTTTACCCCTCCCTCGTGTATCGGAATGTACTGGAATTCGGCTAATCTGAGCAGGTTTTGAGGGGTTATTGACGCATTCCAGGGATGAGTGCCTTTGATCTTATCATAGTTGAGATCAAGCCATTTCGTGATATTGTAAATTAGGTCTTCGCTGACATCTTTAGTTGAAAAGTTGGCACCGAAGGCCACCATTCCAATGGCCCCCTTGCCGACTCCGGTCTTGAGCTCAAAGCCCGGAATGTAGAAAGACTGGACGTTAAGGAACCGCTTGGCGCCATCAGGGTCCTTCTTGGCGTCAAGGGCTATCCAGGCACCGCCGCCCGGTGACGACATAACCTTCATCGCGTTGGGCATCAAGGGTGAGGCAAAAGCTATGTCAACCTTACCGTCGATGATAGCATCCAGTGCGGCGTCAGTGGTTGCGTAGCTGGGGAAGACGACATCATCGGGTGACACCTGGCCCCAGGCAAGCAGAGCATTGTTATACCTCATGAACGCCGGGTCCTGTGTTACGTTCGCGATGCGGGTGCCCTTTTTAATGTCTTGAGGTGTTTTGATTGGCGAGTCCTTCCTGGTCATGAAGCCGGCCTCGATCTCGGCGGCGGCGCTCATGGTACGTACTGGGAAGGCGCCACCTTCACGGGTGGCAAAACTACCGTTAGCCATTAGATAGTCAGGGCTGGTCCCACCGTTGGTGAAATCCGCCTTCCTTGTCCTTAACATCTCGGAACACGTGTCAACTCTGACCTCTCCCAGCACAGAGATCCTGGTGCCGGTTTCGGCCGCCAGCAGATTGGTCCAGGCAACAGTAGCGGCATAACCGGGATTCGCCGAGCCGCCCATGACGACAGCTACCATTGAGGAAGGCCATTTGAACGTTGGAGCCGGCGCCGGGGCAGGGGCTGGGGCAGGTGCTGGGGCAGGGCTGGGCTTTGGCGCTGGGGCTGGTGTTGGGGATGGGGCTGGCGCGGTCTGACATCCGGCAGTCAGTAGCAAGGCGATAGCCAACAGGACAACGATAGTGAATACCGATACGTTTCTTTTCATGACCTCTCTAATCCTCCTGTCCCTTAACCTCGACAGTATGCAGTTGTCGCGGTATACGTATCACATCATACTTTTAAGACGACCATTCACCTCCCTCTGATGGTTAGTATGTTCCTGTGCACCAGCGACGGTTATCCCTTGAATTGAGACGCCAGCTCTTCGAAGTAGTCCCGTAAGTGGCGGTGGCCTATCGGCTCGCCGGTCATGTCCGGAGTGGTGAAGGCAAAGCACATGAAGCGGAAAAGCGAGAAAAGGTTGTAGTTGAAGGGGCGCATGATATCCGTTAAGAGGCGGAACTGCCAGATTGGTCGGTAGCTGATTTTATGAGGTAGTTTAAGCACATCAAACGCCATCTCGGTTACCTGTCGCCGGGTCATGATGTCTGGCCCGCCAACCTGGCGGAATACGTTGCGGAATCTGGGGTCGTTGAGATTCCTGGCAATTTCCTCGCCGAAGTCCAGCCCATGGAGCGGGTTCATTTTCACTTCGGGGTTGCCGTAGATTGTCGCCCGATGCTTTCTGGCGACGCTATTAAAGACGTATGCCATGTCGTTGAAAAAACCGGTGGGGCGGTATATGGTAAAACTCATTCCGGATTCTGCCACTGCCCGCGCCACCTTTTCTCGAGCCTCGGCGATGGGGCAGGTCTTGGCCATCTCCGGCCCGCCGGCGGTGGAGACGAAAATAAAATGCTTCACGCCGGCACGTCTGGCTTCATTAACGATGTTCATATTGGCGGCGTAGTCCACTTCCCATATGCCCGGCTTACGCTGTGAAAGGTCATGTACGCCAATCGAAGTGAAGGCAACGTCAATGCCATCGCAAAGGCCATTAAGAGTGTCCGCCCGGGTAGCTTCACCCCTGAAAACCTCGTCCGCCTGTTCTGGAATTTTCAACTTGGCCGGATCGCGGGCAAGACCGCGGATCCAGTGACCGCCGGCGCGCAACGCGCGGGCAACAGACCCGCCGATGTATCCGGTGATACCAGCCACCATTACTCTCATCGCTCCGTACCCTCCTTTTACATCATATTATTGCTATTTCAGGTAGTCAAGATGCATTATTCGGAGTGTTTGCTGCACTGGCGGCATTGACTATGATAATATCTAACCGGTACTATTCGCAATAGATGTCCATGTTAACACGTTAGCACAACATAGGGGGTGAATATGGGTAAACTTAGCGATTCGCATCCGAACAACTATGGTGCGGCGGCCGGACCACTGGAAGGTAAGCCGGGGATGATACTGGGGCCGGGTCCGGCCGGCTGGTGGGACTCGGAGCGCGTATCATGTCCGAGAGTCCTGCGGTTAGCGGACGGGAGGTGGAGGATGTGGTACTACGGCCGCGACCCGTCTTTCGACCGGGAAATCAATATGCAGTCCGGCCGTGTCGGTCTTGCCGAGTCCCGCGATGGTCTTAGATGGACCAGGATAAGGGGACCTTTGACTATGGGTGCGGTGTTCGAGCCATCAACCGGTGACCGCTTCGACAGCGGTCATGTCGGTATCACCGATATACATCTTATTGATAATGAATATGTTATGTGGTATTACGGGGGTGACCAGAAATACATCGAGCTGCCCTCGCCGCGTGGCATAATGAAGCTCAAGGGCATGGAGATACGGATCGGGCGGGCTGTTTCGAACGATGGCATCAACTGGAAGAGGATAGATGGTCCCTACCGGGGTGCGGTGCTGGACCACGGTAGCATGAGTGACTGGGATGCCCTAATGGTCAATGGGCCCCAGGTTGTTTATGAGCCGGACGGGAGTTACCGTATGTATTATCACACCTACAATCCGTCGAGAGGGGGTTTTCTCATAGGGCTGGCTGTTTCCCGCGACCTCATGACATGGGAGAAGAAGGGCGTGGTAATCAGCCCCGGCCCGGCAGGTAGCTGGTACGAGATGGGTGGTTCCACCCACCATGTCCTCAAGGTTGAGGGTCAGTACGTGATGTTTTTCGAAGGTTTGGACAGGTCCATGCACTACTGTATCGGTCTAGCGACTTCGTCGGACGGGCTGGTATGGCAGGTAGAGTCCGAGCCGGTCTTCAGGCACTCGCCGCGCGGTTCTGGTGCTTGGGACGCGCTTGCTGTCGGGACTCCATGGGTGGTACCGATGCCGGATGGAAGTTATCGTATGTACTATGTGGGTATGAACGAAGCCTCGCCAAACGCCGGCGAACTGGGCGTGGCGGCCTGCATTGGTGTCGCTCTTTCTGACGGACATGATTTCCGAAAATGGCGGCGTTACGGAGAATAGACTCCGGATGGGAGGCTCGAGGTCGTATTGAGTGGCGATGTGGTCTGATTCAATGGCCGGCACCTTTGCCCCGGGACTTTAAGCCGTGTTTTCCGCGGTCCTCGTCTGTCATCAGTTGGGCGGTATGGTACCTGCAAAAGCAACCTATAGTTCGCGTCGTAACAGATTATCGGTTTTCTTTCGTCTGACTTAAACGGACTATTTCTCTGACATCGTCCTGCGTCAGTCGCTGGAAGGCCGCGGGCCCGAGTCCCCATGGGAAATACCAGTGTACCCACCAGTAGATACGGCTAACCAGACCATGCCACGACCTCAGCAAAGATAGAAAGTCCTCTTTGCTTTCGATGGTGTCAATAGCCTTCAGCATCTCATCTGCATATTTACCTAACGTATACTGACCGCCATATTGAATCATCGGACCAAAAGTGGAGGAGCGACGGTAAAGGTCCTTGCACTGCTCCAGACTGTAGTTGGGGTCCATCGCTGTCTGAATCTGCAGCCCGAGTACCTGCTCCGTGTAGCCCATATAAAAGGCATAGAGGTGAACCCAGTGGCCGAAGTACTGGTTGATGGAATACTTACCGGCTTCGGAATGAGTAATGAGACCATAGTGGAAACGCAAGATTTCGTCTGGGCATTTGAAAGAAAGCTCTTCAGTGACACGGGCGAGTTCCTCTTTAAGTTTCTGCCAGGCTGATGACATTTTTAAGGCACCTCATTATTCTTTTCGTTGCAGGGTGGCAATGTTTATTTCTTTGGTGAAGAAATAGGCGTCGCGTAACCTGTAGGACACGTCACGGAGTAAAGGTATATGACTCGGTGGCACAAATCCGATACATGGTCCCCGGAACGGTTCAGTAACCGTTCCGTATTTGAGAAGCAGTGTACCCAGATTGCCAAGCGATATCAACGAACCGGCCGGCAGTTCAGGGAAGAATGCAATTTTACTGGGTGGGGCCGGTGGTAGTCCATGGGGGTAAGGGATTTTGAACATCTCGCCGGCACTCATAGACGCCGCGAAGATGGCCCGGAAGGGCAGGCTCTGCCAGAAAGCTTCGCAGACTGACGGGACTTCCTGTTCATTCAGCTGCACCGGGATGGACGCTTGAAAATCAGGCCAGTAGATTTCGAAGAACCGCATAAATCCTCCTCCGGACGTTTTAGCCCCAGCCCTTCAGGGCCAGTCTATTGATATCTGCAATTCTGCCTGCCACTTTGTCATAAAGCGATTGACCGGCCTTGCTGATGATTGCGGGGTTCTGGGCTACGAGAAACGGTGGATGCCCCGTCTCTCCGGTATCCTCCAAAGTCTTATATATCGAATCAATTTCTTGGTCGGAATAAATGCCGCGAAGAATATGGTGCATTGCCTTGAGCTTAAAATGCTCGGGGTAGCAGAAGAATGCAAATGCCCTGTGCAACCACGAGGTATATTCAGCGTAGCCGGGTTGGCCGCTCATTTCTTTGATAGTTGCCTTTGCTGCCTGATAGCCGCAGGCGATAGCGCCCTGAATCCAGCTTTCCTGTGAAATAGCATCACCGACAATGAGCGTGTTACCTATCGCCGGGTTGCTGATGGTGGGTATCCTCTGATAGGCCGCCCAGGCCAGTTTCCTGACAACACTCGCATGCGCGAACCAATGCCTGTATCTTGGATGATTCATGAATTTCTCAAGAGCGGCTTCATCGCTACACCCGATTTGGCGCAGGTTGTCATCATTACGGGTGGCATACGGACTCATGGTGATGCCGCCGGAGCTGATACTGGGGATGTTGAAAGACAGCCAGGAATTATTGTCCGGGATATCAGCATCGGCTCTGACGTTTTGCATGATAAGGTTCACCGCTTTAGCTGTACGGAATATCTTGCGGTCTTTGTTCAGGCCCAGACTTTCCACCACAGTCGAGTTTACACCATCGCAGGCTAGAAGACGCTTGCCTTCTACCACCCTCCCGCCGCCTTTCTCCCTGACAGTTACCCGTACGCCATCGGCAGTGTTTTCAACCCGGGTGACGAGTGCCGACGTCCACATTTCGACATTTGCCTTGTCGACGGCTTGTGCCAGACTGCTCAGGATACAATCGCGGGAATAGAAAAACCCCCAGAGGTCGTTCTTGATGCTATAGACACGATAGCCTGATGGAGAAAGGTTGATGAAATTATAGTAAGGGACTATGGGCCCGGTGTAATCAACGGAAAAACCGGGCCCGAGGAAGGTAAACCGGATGATAACCTTGTCGTTACCAACATCTACCAGACTCTTACCGGTAAACAGCTCAACACTGACGGGCTCGATGTATTCATCCGGTACGATGAATTTCCAGTAAAATATGGAGGCGTCCGAGCGATGACCATCGCCCAGGTCAGCCTTGCGCTCTATGAGCAGGGTGCGTAGGCCACCTTCTGCGGCAAATCTCGCGGCAGTAAGACCAGCCGGGCCGCCACCAACTATGATGAGGTCGTATTTCACATGCTGTATGTCCTCAGGCTAATTGGGTGTACGGCGATTTGCTAGCCGCCCAATTTCTTCCGCATACGTTCAATAGCTTCGATTTCCCACTCGGTTGGGTCGGTGCGCACGGTGGCTCCGCTTTTCAGCATACCCGGTTTAGGCGTCATTGAAACAACATGCTGGACTATGAAGGGAGTTTTGACCAGCGCGTCAATCTGGCCCATGAAGTTGCCACGGAAAGCCATTGCCCAGATTACATCATGAGGGTCGTAGGGGTTAATGTCGGGGCCGACAACGACAGTGGCACCCTGGCCGGTCTGTTGACGCAGTCCATAGCGGAGTGTATTGAAGATTCTCTGACCGTAGTCTTCGATAGGTTTCCCTTCGGCGTCAACCTCAGTCTGGACCACCGTCATGCCGAAGCCTCCGATCGAAGCGACATCTTTGATCTTAAATCCACAGTTCCTCAAATACATGATGCCGTCAATTTCGGTTGCGGTGATGGCAAGACCGATGTGGACGCCCTCGTGGCCGTTAAGGCTGCCGCTCGAAGAGAAGGTGGCGTCTATCCACCACGGGTCTTTGCGGTGGGTGATAGTCTTGACGCGGAACATCGGCCAGTGTGCGTCGCCAATCATCAAGCCGATTGCCAGGTCTTCTCCGAATGGCGGGGTAACATAATCCTCAGGCAACATCTCGCCTTCAATGATCCACTCGGCATCCGCCGGCACCATCAGACCGGGTATTGTTTCAGACTCTACTAGACGGACCGGTTCACCACGTAAACCACCGAGTATTTCATACTCGTCGCCCATTTCCGGCCACTGGATTGTCTTCAGAGCGGCGGTAAGGTGCATATCGGGTGGTATACCGTATACAAAAACGCACGGCATCGGCTTGTTCTGGGCTCGGTAATAGTCGTAGAAAAATCGTCCCGCGTTGCCCTGGAAGGGCCGGTATTTGCGTGATACAGTGCAGAAGCCGTAGCGCTTGACTCTGTCTTCGGGTGATGGTGTTGCCGGATTAGCGTTTTCCCACTCAAACTGACCCCATCTCGTCTTGGCAATGCCGTGGGACTTTGAGTCCGGATCATAGGTAATCCAGGTGCCGTTGCAACCGGTCCACAGACACTGGTTGAACTCCACCCATATTCTCGGTATATCACGGCGCAGGTCTATCTCGTTTTCAGGAATCGTAACCTGCTTGCAGGATGCCTGTGACTTCGGAACAACCACCGGTTTTATCCGGTTGCTTGATATCTTACTCAATTTGGCACAGAACTCATCCTTGTTCTTGACCCCTAGGCCGCGCAGTACGCGCTCACGATTGGGGAAAGGGTTGACGATGACCGGAATATCCGGTCTGTTATCAATCGGGTTTTCAACTAGGGCTGTTGGCTTTTCCGGTAAACTGTGCAGGTACCGGGCCAGGGCGCGAACCTCGGTCTCGGGTATCTTACCCGGAATATTGTTGCCGATGTCAACGATGTTGTTGTAATCACCACATTTGATAGGCTTCTTAATCCTGATTGCTCGTCCCTGTTTCTCTTCATCGAAAAACCAATCGCGATAGGTCTTATACGGATACGGCATGCTTCACCTCCTTGACAATCGCCTTTATCGGCGTTGTTTCTAAAAATGCTTTGCCCGGACGTGCTACGGTCCTGGCCAAGAGTTGACCGGCAATAGGTTTATCTCAGAATAGCCACCAATAGGGTTGCAGTTGAGACTCATTGCCTGGTCTCCCGGAAGACCCATCGTTATTTTGCGAAGACTGCAGTACCAGAGACGCTCTACCGTGCTGAATGATATCCGGTTCACCTGAATTCCACCCCGTACCCGCCATCAGAGCTGTTCCGAAAAGTGTTCTACGGTAGATACTAGTCGCATCATCTATACGCTGTGAAGAATCGGAGGGTGGCATTTGCAATTACTCCATATCTTACCGTTGCGACACAGGGTGAAGTGACACCGGTAATACAGCAATCAACCCCGAACCACGCGGTCAAAGGGTCAGCGCCACCACAACCACCGACAGGCTGCCAGACCAGACCATCAGGAATTATAGGTTCGGTATCAGTCGGTGTCAATAAGAACTAATATTCGGAGAAAATCATCCGCGTCAGCGTCAGCCAGGTACCAAACGTTCGCGTTGGGCGGGACGCCATGGTGGTTTCAGTACTGCGGCAGGGATAGGTTTCTTCCTGCGGATGGAACGGATCAAACCTGCGCTGACTTTGCAAAAGGCAGAACCATCATGGTTAGAACGACTTGTCCGGAAGGCGGAGTGGAATTATCCGGTCTTGCCATAGGGCGGGATGGCTTCCGCTGCGCGGGTGGAAGGTAAGGGAACGGTCAGGGACTGGTGATAGTCAGGCACCGGCCAGCCGTGAGCCCGGCGCTGGATGAGCCGCCAGACCGCGCCGTGCTTCTTCATCTCGTAGCCGGTGCCCATCAGGTAACCTTCTTCCACCGGCTCCGTGTGCAGGTAACCGGCCCGGCGCGCTTTCTCGACTAGGGCTTCCCCCTTCTCGCTCCGGACAATGATGACCGACCAGCCCAGCGCCCCGGGCTTCATCTCGGGGTGGTAGAAGTCGCCTACGGCCACGTCCGCCAGCTCGTTCGAGTAATCAAGGCACATCAGACAGCGGTCACGGAAGAAAGTGGTGCCATATACCATCAAGGTCATCGGGGATGGGGCCACCACGCGGCCATCTTTGAGGGTCACCTGAAACCGCCCCGGGTAGGGGCCGCCCCGGAATTCCAGCTTTGCTACCTGGTCAAGGGGAACATCGCAGCCCTCGACAATCATGTGCTCGGTGCCGATATGCGGCGAGCCCACGCCGCAAAAAAGGCCGATGCCAAACTGGACCGCCGTTTTCAGTTTCCTGGGCCGGTCCAAAGACTGAATTTTCCGCCAGCCGTGGATCTGGCATGGCAAACCCACCAGTCCCACCCTCCGCCCTCCTTCCGCGGCCTCGGGTAGGGCTGCGTTGGTGGGTGAGGTGGCGTACTTCGATCGGGCGTTGGCGAGGATTGTGTGGCAATCGGTGGCGACCAGCGGTGTAACGCGCCAGGGCTGGTCCGTCTTCATGCCCGTGACCACGGCGGCGTCGATAAGCTTCTCATTTAGGGCATAGACGAGAAGGGCGGAGACCACTCCCCCACCGGTCCCGGCGGCCCGGATTTCGGGTTGGGCAGCATGCCCCTTGAGGACACGCCGATTGACGCCGAGTTTCTGCTCTTCCGCCCGTGGTCTGCGGCCAAAGGCCGCCTGGCACAGTGCCGGGAGGTCGATGTCTTTGCCCGGGCAGACCTCGTAGCAGAGCTGACACCTGTCACCGCAGTACCCGTCCAAGCGGGGTTCTTCCGTTTCGTAGTCCATTACGATTGACCGCCGCGGGCAAGCCGCGGCGCAGGTGCCGCAGTTGGTGCAAAGGCCGGTGCGGATGACTTTCTGCAGGAGCCTGTCAAATGCGGGTATGGGCTTTCCTCCTTGTATTAGATTCTGCCGCTATTATTATATGTTCTATGGCCTACGTAATCGGTTACCAGATTGCCATCCCCGCAGCAAAGAGTCTTCGGCCACCGGCAACGCTGGCCCGAGCCACACGTGATGGCGGCTTCAGGCAGGTTGAAGCAACTCGATAAGCATGTTCCCCAGGTTCCCGGGTTCATAGAAGCAAATTCGGTTGCCGGTGGGGCCGGTGAACTGCTCCACCGGTTGCAGGCCGGCCTTTCTGAGGCGGGCAATCTCCGCTTCCATGTCCTCCACCTGGTAGGCAAGGTGGTGCACGCCTTCTCCGTGCCTTGCCAGGAAGTCGCTGACCATGTTCTGTCCGGAGACCGCTTGGAAGAATTCGATCTCGAAGTCTCCCAGCTTCACGAACTGCATGATTACTTCCCCCCGTGATTCATCCCGGGCAACCTGCCGCTTTCCCCACTCCACCGGCCCCAGCAGTGAGCAGGTCCTGACAGCCGCGTCCAGGTCTTTCACGACCACCCCCGCATGTAGAAGCTTCCAGCCAGCATTCACCTTTTTCTCCTTTCTGCCATGGTTCTGAGGTCCCGCCCGTTATTCCCGCTTGGTATTTGAAAGGCGTATCCAGGCGACCACAAATAATGCTAGAAGAATCCACAACGTAGGCGTAGCCAGGCACTTGTATCGGTAAACCATGTCGCCGACAGGTATGGGAAGTAAGGTGCCGGTTACATTGGTTTCCCATATACCATTCGCGGCAAAGGCTACCATGGAGGCGCCGATTGCTAGACCAAGCGCACGCCATGGATTCCCTGCGGGGTAACGTATCATCCGGCGAAGTATTATGCCCACGGTAACGATTACCGCAATGAAAGCGACTCCAGCCAGAACTCCGGCGTCGCTCATTAACGTAAGAGTATCGTTATGCGGATTTATGACGGGCCAACCATCCACTTGCAGATTAGACCTGAGGAACCAGGCACCCGGTCCCAGACCTGTGAAAAGATGGTCGACAATAAGTTGGGCTGAGCCCCTCCACAAATCAATGCGTTGGATAAACGTTTTGTGCGGTGCCAGCCATGTGGCCCACTCAGGCAGATATAAATTGTTGCTGAAGGTCAGCCATAACCAGATAAGGCCAACAGGGATAATAATACCGAGTGTCCAGCGCCACCGTAGCCACAGAATAAACGCTAATCCGGCCAGCATGGCTACCAGACCACTGCTGCTGCTGGCAAGCACAACCAGTACTGCGGCAAGTACTCCGAATACCCACATTACAGCCTTATCCCGACGGTCCGACGAGAGAATAGCGTATCCAACCAGTCCTGGTGCAATTACGCCGAGAATACCGCCAAGAGTATTAACTGTTAGGTGGTAATTGTGGGTTAAAGGCAATTTTGAGGCGGCATGATATAGCCATTCATTATACGGTAAGACTCTGGCGCCAGGTGACTGCTGTGCGAAGGTAGCTGTCACCACAGTCGTGAAGGACAACACTACAACTATGGCTACTACCAATCGCCAGTACCAGGCGCTTCGCAGGCCGTTGAAAACAATAAGGTAATAGGCCACGATACACAACATGTATGTCTGGAATGTCTCAAGGCTGATTTCTCTGTAGGGGGAAAAACTGAGGCTGATAGATAGTCCGACTATAAATATGAGAATGGGTATATCAAACGGCGTCCGCCGGCGGAAAGCGCCTTTGGCCATGCAGGCTGGGGCAATTGAAACTATTAACAATGACCAGGTCAGCACTGCAGGCGGGCTGCCTAAAACAATTGATAAGTAGACCAGGATGAGCAGAACCGGTTGCGAGAACGCCAGAACGTCGGCGGCTTTGGCAAGGTGGTGGCTATTCAGAAAACCCATGTTGCCGACATGATACCAAGTCTATTGGGAAAACATAGCGCACAACATGCAGTGCTCTGCCTTATCCAGCGCTAGAGTTAGTGGGACTTCTGGTCAACGGGCGCAGATAGATCCTCCCGAAAATGACCAGGCTGAAATAGTTGGCAAGTCGGCGCAGGCATAAAGGGTCTGGCTCGCTGGTGCGCCCGGATGTACTTACCCATGAGCCGTTATCAACGACCACGCGCCCCAGGCGTCGCAGTCTCTTGCCGAGATCCCAGTCCTCTCCATACGTCAGATCAGTGCGGAAGCCGCCGGAAGCCAGATAGGCATCCCTGCGCACCGCAAAATTGAAACCGGAGAAGCTCCATAGCAATGGGGCCACACGGACAATCGCCGGTGTCAGGTAGTTAGCTATGCGTCCCAACAGACGTATTCCAGGTGACCCATCAACATATACAAACCGCCCGCCAACCCCCACTACTTCAGGGTGTTCCCGGAATACCCGGGCAAACCGGGCCAGCCATTCCCGGGGCACGACGGTGTCGGCGTCGGTGCTTGCGATGATGGCCCCTCGCGCTTGAGCAAACCCGGCTGACCTAGCGTAGCCGATGCCACGCCGCTCCTCACGAATCACCCTGGCACCATAGCGGCGGGCCACTTCGGCGGTACTATCGCTACTGCCGTTGTCGACAACGAGCACCTCGTAGGTGAAATCGCACTGTTGAGCGGCCAGCGACTCAAGACAACGTCCCAGCACAGACTCCTCATTAAGAGCCGGAATAACCACTGTCATGAAAGGAGACGGTGAAGGTGGGACTGCAGATGTCATAACGCTAACCGGCGATAATACACATAAAGAGTATAGCACAGGGGCAGTCCTCAGTGTGGTATCATGGAGAACGCATTCACGGCTTGCTGTGAGTGAGCGGTAAGAGATTAGCGTGTTATCTAACAGCATTCGTGTTGAGGAGATACCTCTGGGACATCCGCGCTTGCGGCTATTCGTAAGCTTTCCCTGGCAACTTTACCGTGGCAATCCATATTGGACGCCGCCGCTTATGGCAGAATTGCTGGGGAACCGGTCGCTAAAGATGCCCGGGCTGTTGACACCGGCTCATCCCTATCACCGTGATGCCGAGGTCACACATTTCCTCGCGTGGCGTGATGACCGGCCCGTTGGCAGAATCAGTGCCGCGGTCAACCACCGTTTCAATGAGTTTCATAGAGGGCGGTTCGGTTTTTTTGGTTTCTTCGAAGTGGTGAATGACTATGAGGTTGCGCGGGTGCTCATTGACCGCGCGCGTGAATGGGTCTGTAAGCGTGGTATGACGGTGATGAGAGGACCAGGGGAATACTCATGTGCCACTCATGAAAGGCAGGGTGTACTTGTTGAGGGATTCGACTATCCAAATTGCTTTGACACCGTTTATAATCATCCCTACTACCGGGAGTTTCTGGAGCGCTATGGTTTCGTTAAAGCCAGAGACTATCTGGCTCATGCTATGAACATTTCGCCGGGCATGTTGTCCGGGATACAGCAGTTCGCGGCGAAGGTAAGGGGACGTTCTAATTTTGAAACACGTTGCGTCACCAGGGAAAGCCTTGATTCCGACGTCCGGCTGATGATGGAAATCTACAATGATGCATGGGCACAGAACTGGGGGTTCTTACCGGTCTCGCCTGCCGAGGCTGAGATACTGGCCAGTTACCTGCGTGTCGTTGGCGATCCCGGCCTGGTGCGGCTGGCCTTCGTTAAGGGCGAGGCCGCGGCAATGCTTGGCATTATTCCAGACCCGAACTGGTGTCTCAGGCCGCGCTGGAGGTGGTATGGCGATGGGGACGTCGTCCGTGTAATCAGACTGCTGGTTGGCCGGCGGCGGATAGAGCGTGTGCGCTGGTTTTTCTTCGGCGTAAGGGAGCCGTTTCGCAATCGGGGGGTGGAGGTGCTTCTTGGTGCGGAGGTTCTTGAGTATTCGGCCAGCCGTAATTACCGTTTCATAGAAGCATCCCTGCTTCTCGAGGATAACTGGCGGACCATTAAGGCTCTTGAAACGATCGGAATGCGTCACACTAAGACCTGGCGCATTTATGACCTAACGGTATCCTAGCGATGGACTTTTCAGGCAAAGTTGCGCTCGTTACCGGTGGCTCAAGCGGTATTGGTTTGGAGACGGCCGGAAGGTTCTTTCAGAATGGCGCCCATGTCTATCTGCTGGCACGCGATCCTGAGCGCCTGAAATGGGCAATGGCCCGGATTGAGGCGGTGCGCCGAAGTTCAGGTCAGCATTGTGGAGTACTTGTTGCAGATGTGACCGACCTGCACCAGTGTGAGAATGCGGTTGCCGAAGTGATAAAAGCCTGTGGAACGCTGGATGTCCTGGTTAACTGCGCGGGAGATGTCGAAGTCGGGCTTTTCCGGGAAACGAGTGCCGGATCACTTCGCCGTATGATGGACATAAATTACTTCGGTACCGTAAACATGGTCTCAGCATGTTTGCCATCGATGCTGGAACACCGGTCAGGGCACATCGTCAACGTGTCGTCAGTTTACGGCTTTGTTGGCGGCTATGCCTATACTGCCTACTGCGCATCCAAGTTCGCCGTCCGCGGTTTCTCAGACTGTTTGAGAGCCGAGCTGAAACCTCTGGGTATCAGCGTATCCATCGTTTTCCCCCAGAATACTGATACCCCTCAACTTGAGCGCGAGAACTTGGTGAAACCAGAGGTTGTCAGGCGTCTCGACAGCACGAAGGTGATGGCTCCGGCGAAGGTGGCTGAGGCGATTTTGAAGGGGATTGCTCGAAGGCAATACATTATTATCCCAGGGGCGGAAGGCAAGCTCCTTTACTGGATGACTGGTCTCACCGGCCCTGTGTTTTACGGGGTGTTGGACCATATGGTGGCAGGGGCGCTGGGGAAAGTACGAAACAGGCAGAAGAGGTAGATTCGTGGATATATTTGAAAAATGCTCGCGCTTTACCGCCGCCAGGGAAGCTATTGAGGCTGGTTTTTACCCGTATTTCATTCCCCTGACAGAGAATGATGGTGCTGTGGCGGAGTATCAAGGACACCGTCTGATAATGTGCGGCTCAAACAACTACCTTGGCCTCACCACGCATCCAAAGGTACGGCAGGCGGCCAGAGAGGCACTCGACCGGTTTGGCACCAGTTGCACCGGCTCCCGTTTTCTCAACGGTACTTTGGAGCTTCACGAACAACTTGAAAGGGAGCTGGCCGAATGGGTAGGTAAGCCGGCGGCGCTCGTCTTCTCGACTGGTATGCAGACCAACCTGGGTACTGTCAGCGCGCTGGTCGGGCGCGGTGACGTCGTCGTTCTGGATAAGGAAGACCATGCCAGTATCGTTGACGGCGCCAGGCTTGGTTGGGGAGAGACCAGGCGGTTCCGGCACAATGATGTGACGGACCTTGAGCAGGTGCTGACAGGAATACCAGCCGGGAAAGGCAAGCTGGTTGTCGTTGATGGAGTATTCAGCATGGAGGGCGACATCGCGGTCTTGCCCGATGTTGTGAGATTGTGCCGCAGGCATGGAGCAAGACTGATGGTTGATGATGCTCATGCGCTGGGTGTGCTGGGTGGTGGGCGGGGTACGGCGGCGCAGTTCGGACTCACCAGCGAAGTTGACCTGATAATGGGCACGTTCAGCAAGTCACTGGCTTCCATCGGGGGATTCATAGCCGGTGACGAGACTGTTATCCACTATATCAAGCATCATGCCCGGGCACTCATATTCAGTGCCAGTATTCCACCGGCCAGTGCCGCGGCGGCGCTGGCTGCCTTGCGTGTCATGCGTGAGGAGCCGGACAGGGTTGCCAGGGTTAATAACATCGCCGACCGGATGCGCCGTGATTTCCGGAGGCTTGGTTTTGACATCGGTAACTCGGCTACTCCGATTGTCCCGATAATTATTGGCGACATTTATCGCACTCTCATGGCATGGAAGCTGCTATTCGAAAAAGGTGTCTTTGTCAATGTCGCTCTTTCGCCGGCTGTCCCCGAGGGCCGGGAACTTCTGCGTACCAGCTTTATGGCTACTCATACCGACGAGCAATTAGATTACGTGGTCAGGACATTCCAGGACGTTGGCAGGCAGGTCGGGCTGATATGACCGTCATGTCGGCCTGGCTCCACAATGATACTAAGCCGCTAGAAGAGTCACGGTTGGCGGTCGGTGTCCTTTTCTGTACTGGACCAATCCTCCGCATTCGAGTGTGATATTGTGGTGGCCTGCTTGACACTTTGGTGCATTCTGTCGTAGACTGCGCACTGTTCGTGCGGCAACGACCACAGTGACGTGCATAAATCGGCTCTTGCAAGCACGAATATGCATAATTGTGTGTATGTTGACGGTGCATTCTGTCAGAGTGTGTACCACGAAGTAGTATAATTCTTGGGGAATATGGGAGTGGCTACTGCTGGCCCAGGAGGTGTTCTTATTCATGACCAAGAAGTACGATCTGATTGTAGTGGGAGCCGGTCCGGCAGGGCTTCTGGCGGCCAGAGCGGCGGCTGAAAGCGGTCTTGACGTAGTGCTGATCGAGAAGAAGAAAGACCCTGCCAGGCTGGGCAGGGCATGCGGCCAGACTCTGGTGGCCATGAACGAGCGTTTGTTCGGTAATTTCTGTAATTACAATTCCCGAGACAAGCTGATCGTTTTTTCTGGCGACGGTTTCTCAGCCAGGTATGACGGTCCGATACAGAATGTGTATTCGGTACTGACGCACTCGCCGAACGGTAATCGTGTTACCCTTGGTGACCCTTCCATTCAGAGGCAGAAAGGTGATGCGGGGCGAGTCGCCATGTCTTTTGACAAGGAAGTACTGTTCCGCCAGTGGCTGGAGCATGTCAGAGAGCTCCACGTTGAAGTTGTTGGTGGCACACCGGTGGAGCAAGTCAGACCACAGGCTGATAGAGTAGTTGTGGAAGGCGGCGGCCAAATATTCGAAAGTTCATACGTTATTGCCGCTGATGGTGTAAACTCCGTGGTGGCCCGGGTTGCAGGATTCAATGAAAGGCGGACTTATTACTGTAATCTATACGCACTCGCCTATGAGGCGACCGGGGTTAAGCCTCCGGTATGGGATGCCATTGTCAGGGTTGGCGACTGGATAGAAGGTACATACAGTTCGCTTTTTATCATGCCACGATTTGAGGAAGGATGCAGCCTGCTGGTATTGGTCACGGTAGACCCGCGTTCCAATCTTGAGGCAGGTCTTGAATATTTTGCTTCGAAGTCATGCGGCGCTTCTTGGTTGAAAGATATGAAAAAGGGCCGACGGTGGACCGCCGTCGCCAATTGTTACAGCCCCATCGAAGAGCCGTACAAAGATCGTATTCTTGTAGTCGGTGACGCCGCGGCTGCGCAGGAACTGGAGAATTCCGGAGCAATGCTCAGCGGTTGGAAGGCCGGTCAGGCAGTAGCAACGGCGGTTATTGAGGGAAAGGTGGGCCAGGAAGTAAAAGGTATTGCTGACTATATAAAATGGTGGCAGGCGACTTATATCAAGGGAGTCAGTCCCGAGGACTACATTAAAAGCTTTGCCGCCCCCTTCATTTTTGAGAATGCTGATAATGTGAACTATTTCTATGGTCTCATGTCCGGGACTTATCCACCGAGCTATAATCCCTACTCCTCACCAACAGCCGCGGCGATGAAGAGGTTGGTGCCGATAATACAGCAGCAAAGACCTGATCTGCTGGACAAGCTGAAGAGGCGTGCCCTTCCGGCCGCCGAGCTGTATGCTGAGGTGACGAAGATTAGCAAACCGATTATGACAGAGGAATAACGAGCGAGGAGGAGGCGATGTCAAAAAAGTATGATGTTATTATCGTCGGTGCTGGTCCGGCGGGGCTACTTGCCGCAAAAGCAGCCGGAGAGAATGGCCTGGACGTGGCATTGCTGGAGCGAAAGCCCGACCCCACCAAATTGACCAGGGCATGCGGTCAGACGCTTGTCTCGATGAATGAATATTTTTTTGGGAATCTGTGTTATTACAATCCCCGGGACAAGCGCATCTGCTTCTCTTCCACCGGCTTTTCGTTCAGGTATGACGGTCCGGTGCAGAATAACTATAACCTCAACCTAATTACTCCCAAGGGTCACTGGGTAAAGTTTGGAGACTATGCCACACAAAAGGCGAAAGGGGACAATGGGCGTATTGGTCTTTCGTTTGATAAGGAGGCATTGTTTCGCTCACTACTGAAGGAATGCAAAGACTGTCACGTTGATGTCTTCAGTGGTGTGCTGGTGGACATGGTCACTCCGAAAACTGATAGGATTGTAGTTGAGGGCAGCGGCAAAAGCTTCGAGGGGACTTACTGTATTGCCGCCGATGGGTGTAACTCCAAGGTGGCGGAAGTCATGGGGATGAACGTGGGACGG
>Ga0272448_1000610_pt1 | contig 53917 bp, 44 predicted proteins | sample YNPCB0191_FD_202220 | JGI IMG/M metagenome (GOLD analysis project Ga0272448, IMG submission 202220) | Hot spring sediment microbial communities from Yellowstone National Park, WY, United States - YNP-CB-019-1 | ecosystem: Environmental > Aquatic > Thermal springs > Hot (42-90C) > Sediment... | reverse complement strand
ACTAAAAACATTAAGAGAACGATTAATTACAGTTTTAAAAATAAAAGTGAAAGCAAAAAATATGAACCTAATTAAAAAAGTAGCATGAGTCTCGTTTTAATTTCAACTAAAATTGAATTGATATCATAACCTTTTGAATAAAAAACATAATATTTATTTTCATTTAAATTAAAATTGTATATGAATTCTGCTGAAGTTTTAGTAAAAAAGGAACCATCTGCCTTAGCACGATGGTTGGCACTTTTACTGATTTCTCTCGCTATGATGGGGAACTATTATATTTATGATTCAATTAGTCCACTTGCTGACTTGATTAAAAGTCAACTCAAATTTACTGATTCTGAAATTGGATTATTGAATGCCATCTACAGCTTCCCGAATATTATTATGGTCTTAATTGGTGGGATAATTATTGATAGAATAGGTACAAGAAAATCTGTTTTGATTTTTACGTTCTTTATAATGCTTGGGGCATTTATAACTGCAATCAAAGGGGAAGTACTTACAATGGCTGCTGGTAGATTAATTTTTGGGTTGGGTGCTGAATCAATGATTGTTGCAATAACTACTATAATTGCACGATGGTTTAAAGGTAAGGAACTTTCATTTGCTTTTGGGTTAAATTTGACAGTAGCAAGACTTGGGTCTTTTCTTGCTTTAAATTCACCAACACTCGCAAAAAGACTTTTTACTTACTGGCAATATCCACTATGGATAACTGTAGCTGCAGGTATTTTTGCGTTTATATGTATTATATTTTATTATTTTATGGATGCATACGCGTCTAAAAAATACCTGATGCCCAAAGATGGACAACAAGATAAGGTTATTATTAAAGAGGTATTCAACTTTAATGCATCTTTCTGGTTTATTACAGCATTGTGTGTTACTTTTTATTCAGCGATGTTTCCATTTCAAACGTTTGCCATAAAATTTTTCCAGGAAGCTCATGGTACTACAAGGGAAGTAGGTGGTAATCTTTCCAGCATGCTAACACTTTTTGCTATGATCTTTACTCCCTTGTTTGGCTTACTTGCTGATAAAGTAGGAAAACGGTCACTGTTAATGATGTTTGGATCACTTTTAATTATACCTGTCTATCTAATGATGGCATATAAAGTGTTTTCTACTACTTTAATCGGAGGTATAGAAGTTGAATCTGCTTTTTTTGGAATTGAAAAGGCAATTATTCCTTATTACTTAATAATTCCAATGGCAATGATGGGAATTGCTTTCTCTTTAATCCCAGCAGTAATGTGGCCTTCTGTAGCTCTGGTGGTACCTGAAGAAAAACTCGGTACTGCTTATGGACTTATGACTATGATACAAAATATAGGTCTTTTTGGTTTTAATCTGTTAATTGGTTGGGCTAATGACATTTCAAAGGCAAGTGCAGAAAATCCATCAGGCTATAATTTAGGTATGTGGATTTTTTCTATACTCGGATTTTTAGGGTTGTTTTTTGCATTTATGTTGAGAATAACTGAAAGGAAAAAAACTTCAGGGCATAATCTTGAAAAGGGAACTATACATCAAACTAGATCACAATGAAAGAAATAGCTATTGGCATAGATATAGGTGGGACAAATACAGTAATTGGTGCAGTTGATATTACAGGAGAGTTATTAGTTGAAGATGTTATTAGAACTGATAAGTATGACCTGATTGAGGAATATGTTGACAAAATAGCAGAGACAATTGAAAAATTACTTAATACTCTTGGGGAAGATATTACACTTGTTGGAATTGGAATTGGAGCTCCTAATGTGAATAGTTATACAGGAACTATTGAATTTGCTCCTAACCTTCGATGGAAAGGTAATATAAAATTAGATACGTTAATTTCTAAATATTTTAACGTACCGGTTTACTTATTAAACGATGCAAACGCAGCAGCTCTTGGAGAAATGATGTACGGTGCTGCTAAAGGAATTAGAGATTTCATTGTTGTGACTCTTGGAACTGGGCTTGGAAGTGGATTTGTATCAAATGGTGAACTTATTATTGGGCATAATGGTCATGCGGGAGAGTTAGGTCACACCATAGTTGAACCTGGTGGGCGCCCTTGCGGTTGTGGTAGAAATGGTTGCCTTGAGCAGTATGCTTCTGCTACTGGTATTGTAAAAACTGTTAATGAAATGCTTGTAGATAACACTTATGATTCAATTTTGCGTTCTTACAGGGATTTTGAAATTACTTCAAAGTTAATATATCAAGCGGCTTTACAAGGAGACTCTCTTTCAATACAAGCTTTTGAATTTACCGGTAAAATACTTGGTCTATCACTTGCTAATGCTGTAGCAATTGTTGATCCTGAAGTTATAATTCTTGCAGGAGGTTTATCTTTTGCCGGAGAATTTTTGTTAAAACCAACTCGAAAGTCATTTGAAGAAAATCTAATGCATAATTACAAAAATAAAGTAAAGATTATACTTTCTAAAATATATTCAGCTAATCCAGCAGTTCTTGGTGCAAGTGCGGTTGTCTGGAAAAATCTTTAGTAAAATAAAATAGTTACTATGCAAACAAGGAGAAATTTTCTTAAACTAACCTCACTATTTACTCTATTATTCCCATTTGTTAGAAAGACGAACTTTAGTTTTAAAACAAGCAGTACAATTATACGGAAACCAATTGTTATTTCGACATGGAATTTTGGTGTCCCTGCAAATGCAGGGGCTTGGGAAATTTTAAATAAAGGGGGATGGTCACTTGATGCTGTTGAAGCAGGAGTAAGGATTCCTGAAGCTGATCCTCTTGTAAGATCTGTTGGATATGGTTCTTTACCTGATAGAGATGGACATTTGACTCTCGATGCATGTATTATGGATAACGAACTTAATTGTGGTTCTGTAGCATTTCTGGAACATATTATGCATCCCATCTCAGTAGCCAGATTGGTAATGGAACGTACTCCTCATATTATGCTTGTTGGAGAAGGTGCTTTAAAATTTGCTCTTAAGAATGGATTCAATAAAGAAAATCTTTTAACAAAGGAAGCAGAAGAAATGTGGAAAGAATGGATAAAATCGAGTGGGTATGTCCCGGAAATAGATTTTCAGAATCACGATACAATTGGAATGCTTGCTCTGGATAATAATGGTAGGCTTGCAGGAGCTTGCACAACAAGCGGATTGAGATTCAAAATGCACGGTAGGGTAGGAGATTCACCGATTATTGGAGCAGGTTTATATGTTGATGGTGAAATAGGGGCTGCTACGGCAACAGGTATTGGAGAAGAAGTAATTCGAATCTCTGGCAGTCATTTAATTGTAGAACTTATGCGGCAGGGAAAAACACCTCAAGAGGCTTGTGAAGAAGCAGTAAAAAGGATTATTAAAGCTAAAAAAGGAAAAATTGTTGATGATTTACAAGTTGGATTTCTTGCACTTAATAAGTATGGTGAGTATGGAGCTTATGCTATTAGGGAAGGTTTCCAATATGCAGTGTACTCAGCTGATGAACAAAATGTACTTAAAAACGCAGATTACGAATTAAAATAATTATAAAAATAAATTTTGAAAAAATTTAAATATTATATTTATGACTGTGGCTAAAAGAACACTTTTCCTATTATTATTTTTATTAATCTTTATGAAAACAGCGTACTTACAGGAAACAATCGAGCAAAAATTAGCAAATTATAAAGAAGTGGAATTAACTTCTGACTTAAGCTGGCTGAACGAATCGGAAAAAAAGATAATCCCTATTTTGATTGAAGTTGCTAAAATAATGGATGAACTTTTCTGGTTACAAAGCTTTGGTAATAAAGAGTCTTTACTATCAAAAATAAATGATGATGCAACACGTCAATTTGTGCTTATTAATTATGGTCCTTGGGAACGATTAAATAACAATAAACCTTTTATCGAAGGGTTTGGAGAAAAACCAAAAGGTGCAAATTTCTATCCTGTTGATATGACTAAAGAAGAGTTTGAAAAGTTATCTGACCCAATAAAAATGAGTCCTTATTCTATTCTGAAGAGAGATGAGAATGGAAGGTTGGTTGTAATACCATACAGTATAGCCTATAAAGAGAAGCTGAATCTTGCTGCTGATTTAATGAGAAAAGCAGCTGAAATTTCAGAAAATCAAGAAATGAAAGAATATTTGAATTTACGTGCAGAGGCACTTTTAACAGATTCTTATCAGAAAAGTGATTTCAAATGGATGGATATGAAAAATTCTAACATTGATTTTGTTGTTGGACCAATCGAAAATTATGAAGATGCACTTTTTGGAATTAAAACTGCCTTTGAATCATTTGTACTTGTTAAAGATGTAGAATGGAGTTTAAAGCTACAAAAATTTACTGCCTTATTACCAAAATTGCAAAGCGAACTTCCAGTGGATTCAAAATATAAAAGTGAAGTTCCAGGTACAGAATCTGATATGAATGTATACGAAGCAATTTATTACGCAGGAGACTGTAATGCAGGTAGTAAAACAATAGCTATAAATCTTCCTAATGATGAAGAAGTCCAGGCAAAAAAAGGCTCCCGCCGACTTCAGTTGAAGAATGCAATGAAAGCAAAGTTTGATTTCATAATGAAACCAATAGCAGATGTGCTGATATTACCAGAACAGAGGAAGTATGTTAAATTTAATGCATTCTTTGAAAATGTTACTTTCCACGAAGTTGCACATGGACTTGGAATAAAAAATACTATCAACGGTAAAGGAACTGTAAGGGAAGCTCTTAAAGAGCAATATGCCGCACTGGAAGAAAGAAAAGCTGATATACTTGGTCTATATCTTGTAACAAAATTATATGAAATGGGAGAGCTGAATAGTGGAGAATTACTTGACAATTATGTTACCTTTCTGGCTGGAATTTTTAGATCCTGCAGATTCGGCGCCTCAAGTGCTCATGGAAAAGCAAATATGATGCAATTCTATTTCTTTGAAAAAAATGGAGCTTTTACCAGAACAAAGGAAGGTTTTTATTCTGTAAATTTTGAAAAGATGAAAGAAGCTGTTGAAAAATCTATTCAGCTAATACTTCAAATTCAAGGTGATGGGGACTATGAGATGGCAAAAGAACTTGTAAAGAATGATGGATTTATAAAAGAACAACTCAAAGAAGACTTAAATAAAATAAATTCTTATTCCATTCCTGTAGATATATATTTTCGTCAGGGAATGGAAGTTTTAAAATTCAATAAATGAAAATGATACTTCGATGGAAATTTCAGAATTCAAATTATTTGCTTATCAATTAATCGATTGGATTGTAGAATACTATGCTAATATAGAAAGTTTTCCCGTTCGTTCACCATTAAAGCCTGGTGATATTATTAATCAGTTGCCAAAAGAAGCACCTCAAAAAGCAGATGCTTTTGAATCAATAATGAGTGATTTTGAAAAAGTTATTTTACCTGGTATAACTCACTGGCAGTCACCCAATTTTTTTGCATATTTCCCGGCTAATGCAAGCTTCCCTTCAATTCTTGCAGAAATTTTAACTGCTGCTCTTGGTGTGCAAGGAATGAAATGGGAGACTTCTCCAGCGGCTGCTGAACTTGAAGAACAAGTGCTTAACTGGCTTAAGAAAGCATTTCATCTGCCTTCGAAATTTACAGGTGTAATTCAGGATACTGCTTCAACATCTACTCTTGTTGCTATTCTTACAGCAAGGGAAAAGTTTTTTAATTTTGAAAGCAATAGATCGGGTCTTTTTGACAAACATCGGCTAAGAGTATATTGTTCTACAGAAGCACATTCTTCTGTAGAAAAGGCTGTAAAGATTGCTGGTATAGGAAGCGAAAATCTTGTGAAAATTCAAGTTGACAAAAATTTTCGTATGAAACCAGATGAGCTTGAAGAAAAGATAAAAAAAGATATAGAACAGGGTTATTCTCCGTTATGTGTTGTTGCTGCACTTGGAACAACAGGCTGTACAGCAATTGATCCACTTGATGAGATTGCTGCAGTATGTGAAAAATATAATTTATGGTTGCATGTTGATGCAGCTTATGCTGGCTCAGCGTTGATACTTCCTGAATATAGATGGATGATTAAAGGTATTGAGAATGTTAATTCTTTTGTATTTAACCCTCATAAATGGATGTTTACTAATTTTGATTGTAGTGTATATTATGTCCAGAATAAAGAGGACCTTATAAGGACTTTTGAAATTATTCCTGAATATTTGAAAACCCGTGTTGATTCTAAGGTAAATAATTATTGTGATTGGGGGATTCAACTTGGGAGAAGATTTCGGGCGCTTAAACTCTGGTTTGTTTTAAGGGCTTTTGGAATTAAAGGAATAAGTGAAAAATTGCGTTACCATATTAAACTTGCTGAAATGTTTGAGAACGAGTTAATTAAAGATGGACAATTTGACCTTATGGCACCCCGTACATTAAATCTTGTTTGTTTTCGTTATAGACCTGATACTATTTCAGAAGAGAAACTGAATGATTTGAATCAAAGGATTTTAAAAAAGATTAACGATAGTGGTAAAATTTATCTTTCACATACTAAATTAAATGGTAAATTTACCTTAAGGTTTGTTTGTGGACAGACAAATGTTAGTGAAGATAATGTTCGTAATGCACTAAATATAATAAAACAAGTATGTGTTAATGAATCAGCAAAGGTAAGTTAGTCTTTTTCTTTTCTATAAGCCATTGTGTAGCCTGTAACATTGAATATACATAAGTTTTCATACTATCTACTTCTTTTTGATAGTCGTTGAGATAGTTAGTAACATCATTTTCTCTGTACTTGTAAAGTGTAGTAGGTCCTCCAGTGCGAATAACAAGAAATAATTCTTTATCAAGAACTCCTATTTTATTGTCAGCAGTAAAAAATGCATAAGGACGTTTTTCGGTACGTAAATCAATTCCAAGAGTGTTATTGATGTAATTTAATTTTATTATACCCATAAGTGTTGGAAAGAGATCCAGCTGTAATCCAATATCATCATATAGTTTTGGTGTTAGCTTTTTTTCCCAGAAAAAAATCATAGGAATGTGATGATAGGTAAGAGACATATCATAAGTTGGGTCAAAGCGTTGTCCGTGATCACCGATGAAAACAAAGAGTGTATTTTTAAACCATTCTCTCTTCTTAGCTTCTTCTATAAAATGGTTAATTGACCAGTCGGTAAACTCAAAAAGTTGTTCATAGTAATCCTCCGTTTTAGGTCTAAATGGTACATTTTTGGGTAGAGTATTTGCCTCGTGGCTGGTAGAGGTTAAAATAACTCCAAGAAAAGAATTATTATTCAAAGAATAAAGCTCATCAAATTCTGCTAATGATTTATCAAACAAAAAGTTATCCGAAGCTCCCCAGAATGTATTTAAACAGGAATCAGGAAAGTCATCTTTTGAAATTATTCTGTCAAAATCGTTATTTAAAGTAAAACTGTTCATATTATCAAAAGTTTTATCACCAGAGCATATAAATAGAGTCTTGTAATTATATTTTTTAAGTGTATTTGATATGCCTGAATACTTCAATGAAGCACTCAATGGATCTGTTAGAGGTTTAATATTTAGTAAGCTTGGAAGTCCACAAAGAATACTATATAAACCATTGTATGTATGAATACCTGAGGAGTAGATGTTTTCAAATGTGATTGAATGATAGGATAAACTATCAAGAAAAGGCATTACTTTAACCCCATTAGTCTCTTTTCTAAGTATGTAATTGCATAAGCTTTCAACAATAACAATAACTACATTAGGTTTTACATTTGATTGTTTTGAAAAATTTATTTCTGTAGCAAGAGGATAATCAGATAAACCTTTTCTGTTTAGACAATTTTTAACACGTTCCAATGCCTCTTGATTGCTCATAATAGCAAACCTCTGGTTCTTAAAACTATATATAAAACTATATACTGGATTGATACCAAGCTGATTAGGAAAAGAATAATCTGAGAAATATGCATTTTCAATTGAAAATGGTTTTTTAGAAAAATTAGTTTCTCCACGTGACCCGAAGAATAATAAAATACCAATTAATATTAAAGTTGAAATATTTATGAATGAGATTTTCCCATCAATCTTATACATAGTCTTATTAAAAATCCAGATAATAAAAAAACAAGATAAACCAAAGAAAAAGAAAAACATAATCAAATATGGAAGATAATATGACTCAAGAAACACAGTTTTAAACATAATAGAAAAGTCTTCTGACCAATTTAAAACAGCATTACTAATCCTTGCATTGTAGTAAGCAAAATAGGGAATATCTACACTGAGTATTCCAATTACAAAAAATTGTATAATTAGTAGTAGAATGATTAAAATTAATAAGAACACCCGTTTTTGTCTGATAAAAAACAACAATAAAATTATAAAAACATAAGGAATAAGAGTTAAATATGAAGATGTTGAGATATCAAACAACAACCCTCTATTAAACAATGGATATGAATAATTTAATGAAGGAGTATTTTCTGCTAATTTTAAGTTTAGAAAAAAAAGAACTACTCTAAAAATTTGAAAGATAATAAGGTTAAAGGTAAAGTAAGAAATTAAAAACAGGATTTGCTTTCGAATGTTGGTTATTTGCTTTTGAGTTATGTCTATCAATCAAGTTTAGTATATTATCAATAATAAAATATCAGAAATAAAGTCGCTATTCAATTCAAAATAAATATAGGAGAAAATATTATGAAAGTACAAAATTATTCAAATCACAGACGTTACCTTTTTACTTATCATTTCTTGACTTTTTTGATAATACTTGTTTTGCTTATCAGTTCGATATACTATAGTATTAGTATGTTTTTATCTCACCAGTCAATGAAAATATGGCTTTTTTTTGTTTTTAATTCATTGGTACTTATAAGTTTATTTTTTCATTCAAGGATGTTTTCTTTGAAGGCACAGGATAGAGCAATTCGTGCCGAAGAAAATTTCAGGCATTACATCTTAACAGGAAAACCATTAGATAGTCGCCTTACAACGAGACAAATTATCGGACTTAGATTTGCTTCTGATGAAGAGTTCCCTGCATTAGCAGTTAGGGCAGTTGAAGAAAATCTGTCCGAAGATGAAATTAAAAGGTTGGTAAAGAAATGGAGACCTGATTACTATCGTGTTTAATTAAAAAGTCTTAGTTATGAAAAAGACAATGGCGTTTTTCTTATTTCTTTTATTTGTTACCTCCACATCATCTGCTCAAAACAAGTTCGTTAGTGATTCACTTGATAATTATGTTTATGAAGCGATGAAACTTTGGAACATCCCTGGAATTGCTATTGCTGTAGTAAAAGATGGTAAAGTAATAATTTCACGTGGTTATGGGGTAAGAGAAATTTATAAAAATGATCTTGTTGATGAAAACACCCTCTTTATGATTGCTTCGAATACTAAAGCCTTTACTGCTACAGCTTTATGTCTATTGGAGCACGATAAGATCCTTTCTCTAAATGATAAAGTTGTAAAGTGGTTACCTTATTTCCAACTTTACGATTCAGTTATCACAAATTATGTTACCATTAATGATTTATTATGCCATAGGATTGGATTGATGACTTTTCAGGGAGACTTTGTAAATTGGTCTTCTAATTTGAGTAAACGGGAAATTATTGAAAGATTAAAATTACTCAAACCTGTATCAGACTTCCGAACAACTTTTGGATATTGTAATGCGGCTTTCCTTGTTGCTGGGGAGATAATCCCTGTTGTTAGTTCATATACTTGGGAAGAATATATAAGTAAAACCATACTTAAACCACTTAAAATGACTCGCACATTTTTATCTTCTGAAATAATGAGTAAGGATAATAATGCCTCAAGTGGTCATAGTGCATATATAGATTCGCTTATTGTCATCCCTTATGATAAAGTAGATAATCTTGCTCCAGCTGGAAGTATTTGTTCTTCCGTAAGAGATATTGCAAGATGGCTTTTGATGTTGACAGAGCGTGGGAAATTTGAAGGAGAAGAAATTATACCTGAGGAAGTGATTGAAAAAACATATACACCAAATACAATAATTGGCTTAAATAAAAGCAATATTTTTAGAGGTATTAAACACATTAGAACTTATGGTCTTGGTTGGCAGGTAGAAGATTATGCTGGTAAACTTCTTGTTTCACATACAGGAGGTGTTAACGGCTTTGTAACATCAACTTGTTTTTTGCCTGAAGAAAAACTTGGTATTGCTGTATTTACAAATACAGATAATAACTACCTATATGAAGCATTGAAATACCAAATAATAGATTCTTATCTTAGATTACCATATCGTAATTATAGTAATTTGTTTTATGAATTCAGAAAAGATGAAATTTTAAAAATGAAAGAATTTATCAATAAAGAGAATTCAATTGCAAAAACTTCTCCTCAACCAGAATTCCCATTAGAGATGTATAGTGGAAATTATGTGAATAATATTTATGGTGAAATTGAAATTAAGCTTGAGGAGAATTTCTTGAAAATCAATTTTGAACATCATCCTTTTTTGCATGCAACATTAACTCCAAGAGGAGGAAATAGTTTTCTGTGTACATATAATCATCCCGGCTATGGTATTAAAATTATAGAGTTTTCAACTTTGAATGGAGAAATTAATTCTGTTACTATTAAAGTGAATGATGCAATAGATTTTATGCCGTATGAATTTATAAAGAAGAAAGAAAAATAATTTTCAGGAAAGGCTTTAAAGCCTTTCCTGAAAAAATTTTATTACTCTTTTGTATATAACTCTATAATTTTTAGAATTAACTCAGTAGCTTTTACCATTGATTCCAGAGGTATATACTCGAACTTACCGTGAAAATTTAGTCCACCAGCAAAAATATTAGGACAGGGAATCCCCATAAATGAAAGTCTCGAACCATCAGTTCCACCACGAATTGGTACTATCTTGGGTTCAATACCAAGCATTTCCATAGCTCTTTGAACTTTTTCTACTATGTGATAAACGGGTTCAACTTTTTCTCTCATATTGTAGTATTGATCTGTTATCTCAATTGATACTACTCCATCTCCATATCTCTGGTTAAGAAAATCGGCTACTTGAGATGCAATTAATTTTTTCTTTTGGAACTTTTCTTTATTGTGATCCCTGACTATATAAGTTAACTTAGAATTTTCAACCGTACCCTCTGTATTGATTATATGGAAAAACCCATCATATCCTTCTGTAAATTCAGGTCTCATATTAACTGGTAGTAGGGAATTATATTCCATTGCAACAAGGATAGCATTAATCATTTTATCTTTTGCATATCCTGGATGTACATTTCTTCCTTGAATTTTGACTACAAGTTTAGCTGCATTAAAATTTTCAAATTCAAGCTCACCTACGCCACCTCCATCCATTGTATAAGCAAATTCAGCCCCAAACTTTTCAACATTAAATTTATCCATTCCACGTCCAATTTCTTCATCAGGTGTAAAAGCAATTTTAATTGTTCCGTGCTTTATTTCTGGGTGCTGTGAAAGGTATTCAACTGCAGTCATTATTTCAGTTATTCCTGCTTTATCATCGGCTCCAAGTAATGTATTTCCATCTGTTGTAATAATTGTTTGTCCCTTATATTCTGAAAGTTCAGGAAAAACTGAAGGAGATAATACAAGATTTTTTTCTTTGTTTATAATTATATCTCCCCCGTCATAGTTTTCAAAAACCTGAGGATTAACATTTTCGCCAGACATATCAGGTGATGTATCCATATGAGCAATAAAACCTATTACAGGTATTTCTTTTTTAATATTTGAGGGAAGTGTAGCATATACATAGTAATTTTCGTCAACAGTTACATCACTTAATCCAAATGATTTTAATTCATCGGCAAGCATATTAGCTAACACTTTCTGATTTTCTGTACTTGGACAGGTGTCTGAACTTTCATCAGATTGTGTATTTATTTTTACATATCTAAAAAATCTTTCTTTAATTGTGTTTTTGTCCATGGATTTGTTATTTAATTTATTTTTTTATTCTTCTTTTTTTGCCCGTAAAGAATCCCACAGCATATAGATTACAATTATTGCGAGCATAAAAATTGCTAAGATCTGAGCACCTTCTGATTCTACCCAGTGTTCAAGGTATATAATATTAATATCTTTTTTCATAAAAAATCTTATTAAGGCACTAATAACTCCCATTAAAGCTCCCCCTGCAATAAAACCAGAAGCTATTAAAGTACCACGTTCTCTTCGGGCATTATTTAATTTTTCGTCTTTACTTCTTGTTGAAACAATGTGAGAAATAATACCTCCTAATAAAATAGGTGTATTTAGCTCAAGAGGAATAAACATACCAAGTGAAAAAGCAAGTGCCGGAACATTTATCATAGTTAATATTAAAGAAAGCAGAGCACCTGCTAAATATAGTCCCCATGGTGCTGGTTGTCCTGACATCATAGGTCCAATTACTGCTGCCATTGCATTTGCTTGAGGTGCTACTAATGCATCTGGTCCCGTAAATCCATAGGTTTGATTAAGTACCATAATTACTACACCAACTGTAGCTGCTGAAACAAGTGTACCAAGAAATTTGTAAGTTTGTTGTTTAGATGGTGATGAACCAAGCCAGTAACCAATTTTGAGATCAGTAATAAATCCCCCTGCCATAGATAATGCTGTACAAACAACTCCTCCTATTACCAGAGCTGAAATCATACCTGCAGTCCCCGATAACCCAAGTGATACCATTATAACGGATGTTAGTATTAGTGTCATAAGTGTCATTCCAGAAACAGGATTGGTTCCTACAATAGCTATTGCATTGGCAGCAACAGTAGTAAATAAAAATGCAATTATCATTACAATTAATAAAGCTACTGTAGCAAATCCAATATTATGTACAACTCCAAAATTGAAAAATATAAATATTAAAATTGCGCTAATGATAATACCTATTAATATAAAACCCATTGGAAGATCTCTCTGAGTTCTAAGTGGAGTTTCTGATAATTCGTGTTTTCCGAAAATTTCCTTTGCAGCAAGTCCAAAAGCACTTTTAATAATTTTTGAAGACCTGATTATACCAATTATCCCAGCCATTGCAATTCCTCCAATTCCTATTGGTCTTACGTAATTTCTGAAAATTTCTTCAGGGCTCATCTGACTCACTACTTTTGTAACGTTAGCTCCCAAAGGAACAGTAAGTCCCGGTGCAAAGTAATTTATTATTGGAATAACAAAATACCAACCGACAAATGACCCTGCTGCAATAATGGCAGCATATTTTAAACCAACTATATAACCTAATCCCAACACTGCTGAACCTACATTTATCTTAAAAATGAGTTTTGCTCGATCTGCAAGTTCTTGTCCATAAGGTAGTACTCTCGTTGTAAAAACCTCGCTCCACCAACCAAAAGTCGCTATTATAAAATCATAGATTCCACCTATTATACCACTTATTAAAAGTAAACGTGCTTGTTCTCCTCCTTTTTCTCCTGATACAAGAACTTCAGTAGTAGCAGTTGCTTCAGGAAAAGGAAATTTGCCATGCATGTCTGCCACAAAGTATTTCCTGAAAGGGATCAAAAATAGTATCCCAAGAAATCCTCCGAATAAAGAAGAAAGAAAAACTTGATAAAATTCTGCTTCAAGATTCAGAATGTATAAAGCAGGTAATGTAAAAATTGCTCCTGCTACAATTACTCCTGAACTTGCTCCGATAGATTGAATAATAACATTTTCTCCAAGAGCATTTTTTCTCTTTAATAGGAAGGAGAATCCTACTGCGATAATTGCAATTGGAATTGCAGCTTCAAAAACCTGACCAATCTTAAGTCCAAGATAAGCTGCAGCTGCTGAAAATAATACAGCCATTACCAGACCTAATGATAATGAGTATGGTGTTACCTCAGGATAAGTTTTTTCTGGTGACATTACAGGTTGGTAAACTTCACCCTCTTTCAATTCACGATAGGCATTTTCAGGTAACCCTTTTACTACTTCGTTAAGGTTCTCACTCATTTTTTCCCCTTTTTAGTTAAAATGAAAGTATTTTATTAAAGTTTTTATTATCCTTTGAGCCGCTTTACCGTCCCAGTATTTTGGGACCTGTCCTTTTTTATATTTCCCTTTTTCAATCAAATTAACAACTTTCAAAATTTTGTCCCTATCTACCTTACTTAATGTATTAGTTCCAATCTCTATTGTTACTGGGCGTTCTGTGGTATTTCTTAATGTTATACACGGTATTTTTAGTTTTGTGGTTTCTTCCTGTATTCCTCCTGAATCTGTAATGACGTATTTTGAATTTTTCATTAAAGCAATCATATCAGTATATCCAAGAGGGTCAAGTATGATTAGCGTGGGAATAGAATATAAAATACGCTGTAACCCAAATTTATTAATCATTTTTAACGTTCTTGGATGTATAGGAAAAACAATTGAAGTTTCAGGATATACTGATGAAAGTTTACGTAGGCTTTCAATTATTTCCTTTAAATTTGTAATGTTATCAACATTTGATGGTCTGTGTAATGTTATAAGAGTATAACTTTTTTCTATGAGACATAGCTCTTTAAGTATCTTTGATTTCTCTGCTTTTTGGATTATCCAGTCTAAAGTGTCTATCATTGTGTTTCCTACAAAAAAAATTTTTTTTCTCCTAATCCCAGCAGTAAGCAAATTACGAACAGCGCTTTCTTCTGTTACAAAAAAAAGTTCTGATAATGAATCAGTTACAATTCTGTTTATTTCCTCCGGCATTGTTCGATCATTGCTTCTGAGTCCTGCTTCAATATGTCCTACCGGGATTGGTTTACCATTTTTTAAATAAACTTTCGAACAAGCAAGACTAACAGCTGCTGTTGAATTGACATCTCCATATACTAATACAAGATCTGGTTGAAGTCTATATAAAAGTTTTTCTGCTTCAATTATAATTTTTGCTGTTTGAACTCCGTGATCTGCAGAACCAACTTCAAGATTAATATGTGGTCGTGGAATCTTAAATTCTTTAAAAAAAACTTCAGACATCTTTACATCATAATGCTGTCCAGTATGAATTATTATATGTCTAAATAGAGAACTGTAATTTAGTAACTCACGATGTACGGGAGCCAATTTCATAAAATTCGGCCTTGCCCCTACAAACGAAACAATAGTCTTTTTCACTAAATGAATTATTTTTGAATTTCAATAATACCTGAAAATCATTAGAAATTAAAGTCAAATTAAGAAAATTTCACCCATTTAATTCTCACACCAATCACTAATTAAATTAAAATTTAAATAAAATATAAAAACTAATCAAATTGGAGCTGGAGATTTTTTTCTTCATTTCCTCCTTTTTCTTAAATCAAACATAGTTCGTTATTTTTATCTATTTTCAAAAAAACAGTATTTTTAAATAAGATATTAAATTTTATGCGAATTTTCCTGCAAATTACAATTTTTTGAACATTCTGGACAGATAATCTATCTTCCTCATACTTCCATTATGATAATGTTTAATAAATAATTTTTTTCTAAATACTATTGTGGTTTTAAAGTAAAAGAATATATCTAATTAATAGTCTTGACAAAGAAAAAAAAAGAATAATTTATATATAACTAAAGCAAAAAATATGAAACAAAAAAATTATTTATTTGTAATTCTAATTACAATATTATTTTGGAATCTAAGTTGTTCTGAAAACCCAGTAATATTTGAAAATAACTCTAAAAGCTTAAAAACAGATTCCCCTAATACTTGGTCTGCAATATTATCAATTAGAATCGAAGGTTACGGAGAAGTAAGTCAAATATTTCTTGATAAAAGTATAGAGTTTTCTACCTTCGGCTACTGTCCACTTGATTCTTTTTGGACGAGTAAATTTCACCTTGATTCTACAAAGGCTATTCTACATGTTCAATGGTATAATATCTATGGCCCTTATGCGGGTGCTGCTTTTAAAGTATTTGGAGAGGGAGTCAATTATTTCAAATTTATACCATTTAATAATATAGGATATGGTGATACTACTATTATTGTCCCTTGGTTATTTTCTCCAGCTAAAAAATACTATTGGCAAATGGGACCAGATATAATTACTTCAGATACTTTTGACTTTGCAATTACAAAGAAAATGTTGTTGCTCAAATAATTATTATTAAAAATATTATATTAATAATAAACAGGGGGTTTAACCCCCTGTTTATTTTAATGAATTTCGAAGGCACTACCAGTAAGTATAATTTTTTCAATTTTATTATTTTCAATAGTTGCATCAACAATTAAGAATTCTGCTGCTCGTGTGTATAATTTTATAGGAAACGGGTAATCTTTTAAATAATGAGCTGCTAATGCTGAAGAAATTGCACCGGTTCCACAAGCAAGCGTTTCTCTTTCAACACCACGTTCATAACTTCTTATGTGTAGTCGAGGATTTGCATCTCTCATTAATTCAATAAAATGTACATTTGCTCCCGCGGGCATTAAATCCTTGTGATATCTTAAATTACGCCCCCACATTTCAAGAGGTATATCCTCAAGGCTCTCTATGAATGGTGTATTAAGGTCTTCAATGAAAACTACCAAATGAGGTGAACCAACATCTATAAAACTACATTTCAACTTCTCCAACCAATTTATAAAATCAATTTCAAGTTCAATATTTAATTTCATTGTTACAGGTGGAGGAAATGTTACTGCAACATATTCTGTATCCACCATAGCACATTTATAAATGTTCCCGACTGCTTCTATATTCATAACGCTTTTATTTATCATATTCGTATCAAGAATAAACTTTGTAGCACATCTTAAACCATTACCACATAAAGCATTACCAGAACCATCACGATTAAAGTAATTCATTTTAAAATCTGCAACTTCTGATGGCTCAATAAAAATTACTCCATCATAGCGTTCGTATTCTTTTCTGTTCATCAAGTCCAACACAACATCTCTGTGATTTTTAATTTTCAGATGTGTATTGTTTATGAGGATAAAATCATTTCCAGCACCGGAATATTTCTTATAAAACATATTAGTATACTCCTCTTGTATTTGTTTGTTTTGTAATTTTTATATCATGTAATTGAGGTGCTTTAATCCTTACTTCGAAAAAGAACCCTCTATAAATTCCAAGTGGATACCAGTTAAAGTTTATTTCCCAAGATTTTAAATCTCGATACGCAGTAATATAAGGAGCAGAAATCTGTTTATTAAATATATCATAACTTGCAGCAATGGAAAATTTCCATCTGTCTGATATACTAAATGAAAGATTACCACTTAAAGTTGAAACTTTAAAAACATTGGTAGGATCTTGTTTGTTTAATGAATAATTATAATTAAATCCGCCACTTAATGGAATCTCAAAGTATACTTGTGCAGTATCTGAAATGGAAAGTTTTTTAACAGCTTCTTCATCACGATTAGCTTTCATTTCAGTTCTTTTTTTGTTGGTTAGGTTTAAGTTAAATGTAGTTGAAATATTTATATTAAAGTTAGTTAGCTCCGCGAACTTCCCTTGCGTTGAAAGTAAAAATTTGTTAATTCTTCTGTGAGAAACAGGTTCAAATTCATAAAGGCTGAATGTAGCTCCACCTCCAATATTTAAAACACCACCAATTTGGGTACGAAAATCACTTCTTATGTCAGACCACTTAAGAGAATCTGCTGCAAAATTATATGCTGATGATATATTAAAATTAAATAACTGGAATTTGTTTTCAGAAGTGTCTGAAGTGCGTGTTTTCATCTCAAAAATATTGCTAAGTGTGAAAATAATTGATTGACTCTCAAAAGCAGGAGGACTTCCAAAAATTTCTTTTTCGAAAAGTGAATACTTTACTAAATTACCTTTTGCATCCCTATAAGTACTATAATATCCCCATTTTGATGCAGAAAAGTCTGGAGTATAGGAATATGTTATTGATGGCATTAATGTATGTCTTATACCTGTAATACTGAAAAGTTTAGGAGTAAATATACCAATCAGTTTTGTTGTAAGAGAAACTCCCATCTGGAAATATCTAACTGCTTTCAGTCCAGTGTGATCTGTAACCTGAAGACTGCTGTCTGTATTATTAAATTCTTTTGTAATGTATCTGTTATACCAGATCTCAGTATAGTAAAAGTAAGGACGTAAAGTAAAGAAATTAGATTTAGGTGTAAAGTTTAGATTAATATTGTGAAGTATTCCTGCTCTGGAATCGTTTGATACGCTATCAATTCCATTTGGTAGGGGAGTTACAGATTTAATACGGTTGTTTTGTGCTGTTGCAGTATAAGAGTAAGAAAAAAACTCATACCATTTATTTTCTCCTGACGAGTTTTTATTTGCAAAGGGTGCTGTTTCTGAGATATTAAATCGTATAGAAGGAAGTCTTTCCTGAACACTTCCATTTATTAAATTCTGGTCACGATAATAATTGAGTGATAGTGAAAAGGGAGTTTCTTCCCAAGTTTTTGAAAAGGTAAAATTAGAAACTACATTTTGTCTGAGCAAATCAGATAACTTATTAGTTGAGTTATCATAATAACTTTTACCGCTGACAAATGAAAGATTAGCATCTATATTAGAAGTAGGGGATAGTTTATGATTATGAACTATTGTTAAAGCCCACTGTTTAGAAGTAAATTTATCGAGATCTTTATCTTCTCCGGTGCTAATCAATGAATACCCACCTTCGACAGAGCCCTGGAATTTGTATCTCAATGCATAACGATATCTAAGGTTTACATCAACTCTACCTTTTGAAAACCAGCTGCCTTTTGATGTGAGATCCATATATTCGTTAATAGCCCAAAAATACCCAAAATTTGCAAAATAAACACCATAAGTACCATCATTTCCATAAGTTGGGACAATTAAACCAGAACTTCTACCATGTCTATCAGGGAATATTGCAAATGGTATCCAAAAAATTGGAACTCCCTCTACATATAGAAATACAGATTGAGCAATAACTTTATCTTTAGGTATTATCTTCATTTTGGGAGAAAAAAAGTAATATTCAGGATCTATTTTATCCGTTGAAGTTGTATATAATCCATCTTTTATGAAATATACTTCAGGTGTAACTTTTTTTATTTTTTCTCCAAAATAATAACCCACCTCTGCTTCTGAAAATCCTTTAGAAATGCTGCCCTGTTGAAGTTTAAAGTTGTAAAAAAGTTCAAAACCTTCATATTTATCAGACCCTTGAAACATCAAAGGCAATTGCACATATTTATTATTTGAATCCAATAAACCTTTTGCATTTAATGTTTGTACATCTTGATTAAAAATTATTAATCCTGAATTTAATTTCAAGTCTTTATAAATAAGTTGTGCTTCATTGTATAAATACATTTTTTTATTTATTAGATCAAATACTATAGAATCTGTAGCCTTATATGTAATAATATCATCAATTTCGTTTTTCGCTTTAGGTATTTCAGTAATATTTATTGTATCTGATTTATTAGTTGTAGTATCATTTGATAAATTATTAGCTGAGATGACGAGAGGAAAAAAAAGGAATAATATTATAAAAAAGACGCTCACCTGTAAAAGTAAAAAGTTATTCGACAATAACCTCATCTGGTAATTCATTAATGTCATCTTCTCCTTTTGGGAAATTATTTGCGGCAATTAATTTTATTTCTTCCAACAGGTACATTAATCCTTCAAAATAATTTCCTTCTGCGAATTTAAAGCTCAATTTATTTGCAAGCTCATTCCATTTCGGTTGGGGTATAACATTATAAATTCCCTCATCAGCAATAATTTCAAACTTTTTCTCTTTAAGTAGGATATAAATAAGAATGCCAGTTTTGTGTTTTGTTTTGTGTATACCTAATTCAAAGAAATCCTTTACAGCAAGGTCATTTATAGATATATTCTGTTCTTTTCGTTTTCTTTTTGTCTTAATTAAAATGCGAAGTTCAACTGACGAAACGCTCTCTATTTCTTCAATTTTTTCTGTAATTTTTCTTAGATGTTCTTTTGTGAAATATTTTTTTAGAAAAATGTTCTTCATATTTGTAAAAAGTTATTATTCACCAACTTCCACTTGCACCACCACCTCCGAAAGAGCCACCTCCCCCAGAAAAACCACCACTTGAAAATCCTCCTCCACCACTACTACCTGAAAACCATCCACTTCTCCTTCGAGTTGATGTCCCACCTAAAATGGCTTCTCCAACCCCCCAAAAAAAACCTTTAATAAAAATTACTAAAATTATGAAAATGATTGTTCCAAATATTTTAAGTGCCTTAAGAATCCAGGACTCTTCATTTCCCTCTTTTTTGTCGGGCTGATATTCTCCTTTTGTGATATTTATTATTGAATTAACAGCTCTGTCAAGTCCTTCATAATATTTACCAGCTCGAAAATTGGGTAAGATATCTCTTTCAATAATATTGTTTGCACGGACATCAGGTAAAATTCCTTCAAGTCCGTAACCTACTTCAATCCTAACTTTTCTATCATTTTTTGCTACAAGAATAAATATACCATTATCTTTTCCTTTTCTTCCAATTTTGTTAAACTCTGCAATTTCTATACTTTTTTCTTCAATTGTTTTGCCTTCAAGTGAATTGATTATGACAATAACAATTTGAGTTGAAGTTTGATTATCAAATGCACGAAGCTTTGAAATGAGAGAAGCTTTTTCGGAAGCACTCAAGGTACCTGTTTGATCTACAACATAATCAGTTACTCGTAATGGAGAGTCTTTTTGAAAAGCGAAAGTTGACGTTTGTGTCAAAATGAAAAAAACAAATGTTATTAAAATACGGGTCAAATGATAATTAAAAATCACAGCATTTCTAATTACGTACATAAAGATACATAATAAAATTTCAAAAAAAAAGCGACCTGTATAGAATACAAGTCGCTATAATTTAAAAACAAAATCTGATTATCCGCCAGAAGCTACAATTTTTTCTTTATCTTTATCATCCAAAGGGACAAAAGAATACCGTTTTTCAATTTTTGCTCTTAGAATTTCATCATAAAGACTTGCCATTATACTGTATTTAACCTTTCTATCAATCTTTAATATTAATAAAAGGTCTTTGTTTTGATTAAACAAAGCTTCAAGTTTTGGTGCAATACTTTTTATATCAACTTTTTCCATAGGTGCTTCTGATCCATCTTCTCTCCCACGAGCAAAATAAACATTACCACTCTCTGCTACCCTTACAAAAAGTACATTTCCCATATTAACTTTAACTTTATCCCTTTCAACATCACCCTTTGGTAGAGATATTTTCATAAGTTGAGGAGCGGATAATGTAGTTGTTAACATAAAAAAGGTGAGTAAAAGCATAATTACGTCAACCATAGGTGTCATATCAATCCTTACACCTACACCAGGACCACCTTTCTTTTTTTGACCACGTCCCTGTTCAACTTGCGGGGTTTCTACTCCACCTGCCATAATTTAAACTCCTAAATTTTAATTTAAAACTTCTATTAGTAATTAGATTACTCTTTTTTCTCAGACTTAATCAAAGTTACCAATGAAAAAACTTTTGTATTGGTAGCGTGTAATGACTTCATTAGATCCTCTAAAATTCCATATTCAGTATTTTGATCACCTTTTACAACAACCTGATATTCAGCCTTTGGATTACCCGTTGATGATCTCAGTGCATTTTTTAAATCCACGATTGCTTTTTCAAATTGTTCTTTCTTTAATACAAGAACTTTTCTTTTGACATCTTTGTCACCAACTGTCCCTTTTGTCTCAACTTCACTTTTAGTTGTTGAATCAGGACGATATAATGCAATAGCAAATTGATCACCAAATATTTTTTCTCTTATTTTATAATTGTCAACATCAAGAAAAATATCTCCACCACTTGTCAACGTAAAAGTCATAACATCAGCTTCTTTCATCTTATTTTCAGGGTCAGAATAAATAGATTGTGGTAGAGCTACGTCAATTGCCTCAGATTCAGCAGCTTTAAAGGTTGCTGTTAGCATAAAGAATGTCAAAAGTAACATAATCACATCAACCATAGGTGTCATATCAATCCTAATATCAGGTTTCTTTATATTTCTGACTTTTTTCATTGTTTGCGATTACTGTTTATAAAAATTTACTTTGATTTCAAAGCTATAATAGATAATAGATTATAAGTTGCTTCATCAATCATATAGGTAATTGAACCAACTTTTGTCAAGAAGAAGTTATATGAAATAGTTCCTACAATTGCTCCAAACAAACCAAACGCAGTATTAATAAGAGCTTCGGAAATTCCAGCAGATAATTCAGCAGCATTTGGAGTTCCAGCAGTAGCAAGAGCTGCAAAAGATCTGATCATCCCAAGCACAGTACCAAACAAACCAATAAGTACTGAGACTGAAGCAATAGTTGCCAGCGCAGGTAGATTTGTGTTTAACAGAGGTAGTTCTAATCCCATAGCTTCTTCAATTGCATTCTTTATTTCTTCAAGTTTTTTCTCTGCATCCATATCTTTTACTGCTTCAAGTGCCTGATATTTTTCAATACCTTGTTTGATGATGTTTGCTACCGAACCTTTTTGTTTATTACATAATTCAATGGCTCCATCAATGTTTCCATCTTTAAGAGCGAGTTGTAGGTCTTTCAAGAATTTTTCTATATCTCCACGACCTTTTGCTTTCCTTAGGGATAAATACCTCTCGATTGTGTAAGCAACAACCATAATACTTACAGTAAGCAGAAATGGAACAACAAAACCACCAAGATAAACTGTACCAAGCAAGTTTGCAGGTGCTAAGCCAGGATCTTTCCCTTCAGCTGTTTTGTAACCAGAAATTGATCCCATTTTACTGATAAAAGTAGTAGGTTGTAAGTTTTCAACACCTTTAAAGTTTTTAGCATTTCCAAACATAAATAGGTGAATAATCAGTGCTGCAATAAAAGCAACTATGATCAGGATAACTGTGAATCTACCAGATTTTTTCATTTAATTTAACCTCCGATTTCTTAATAAATTAGTTTTTTTAATTCTTTAAAAATATTTATTTAAAACTTGCTAAAGCTTCTTCTAAAGTATGATAAGCGTCAAAAACAAGAGAAAGTTTTGTTATGACAAATAGATTTTCAAGATTTTTATTAAGCTGACAAAGTTTAATTACACCACCCCGTTTAGTATAATTTGCATGTGCAGAAATTAATACTCCAAGTGCGGTGCTATTTAGATAGAGAACCCCCCCTAAATCAATAATCAATTTCGTATTGCCTGTATCAATTAGGTTTTTAATTGTATCTCGGAGTTCATCTGTTTCATCCCCACCAACAAAACTTCCTTTTAGTGTTAGGATAATAATACCATTTTCTTTAATTTCAGTTGTAATGTTTTTCATTTCTGAAATTTTATTTTATAAAAATATTGTATTTGAATATAAATAGCAATTAATTTATTATTCTAATTTTATATGTATAATTTTAGGTATTGATTCTATCCAAAATGGTTTTATTGACTTCTTCTATACTATGATTCCCATCAATCTTGAAAATTGTTCGGTTTGTATTAGTGTAGTAATCTATAACTGGTTTTGTTTCTGATTCATAAATGTCGAGACGTTTGTTAATGATTTCGGCAGTATCATCAGGACGAGCGCGATTGGTGAGTCGCTTAATTATTTCATTTCGGTCAACGATCAGATGAACGATTATAACATTGTCTATGGAAAGTTCATTAAAAATCTTGTCAAGAGCCTGTGCCTGAGCTATTGTTCTTGGAAAGCCATCAAGTATGAATCCATCTTTGTTTTTAATATTACTTTTAAGAGCTTCTTTTACTATCTCAATCATTATTTCATCAGAAACAAGATTACCTGATTCAACAATTTTCTTTGCCCTTAGTCCAAGTTCAGAACCTTTCTGAATTTCTGCTCTTAAAACATCTCCAGTTGAAAGATGATAAAGGTTTAGTTGTTGAGAAATTAAAGATGATTGAGTACCTTTTCCAACACCAGGGGGTCCAAATACTATAATATTATACATAAATAAATATATTTTAATCTTTTGAATAATCTGAATGATTTGCAACAAGTTGTCCACATGCTGCATTTATATCTTGTCCGCTGCTACTTCTAAGATGGACAACTACTTTTCTATTCCTTAATTCAGCAATAAAGTTATTTATTTTTTTAATTAAAAGAGAAAAATTTTCTCCATTTTCTCTCTTATTATATATTTTAAGAAGTCCATTTAATTGATGTTTTACAGGATGAAAGGGTATTACATTAATATTTGAAGGGACCATACGACTGAGTTTTTCAAGACGATTAATGTCCTCAGGTTTATCATTAATACCTTCAAAATAAATATATTCATAAGTAATTTTTGTACCTGTTGTACGATAAAAGTAAGTTAACTCTTCGTAAATCTTATTTAAAGGATTATATACTGCAGTTGGTATTAATTCTTCCCTGATTCCTTTATCTGTTGAATGTAAAGAGAGGGCAAGTTTAATATGACGAAGATATGTGTTCTGAGGAGAGGTTATATCATCAGCGAATTTTTTTATTTTATTGACAAACCCAACTGTAGAAACTGTAATTCGTCGAGAAGAAATACCAAGTCCATGGGGGTGTGTCAAAATTAGTAAGGACTTTAATACATTTTCATAATTTAAAAAGGGTTCCCCCATTCCCATGTATACGATATTTGTAGGGGGTAACTTATGATATAAGGTAATTTGATATACTTGGGATACTATTTCTGCTGGAGATAAATTCTTTTTTAAGCCCATTTGTCCTGTAGCACAAAAAGGACAGCCAACATTACAACCAGCTTGAGTTGAAACACAAATTGTTCTACGTGTATTTTCTTTTATTAATACGGCTTCAAAAGTTATATTATTAGAACTGAGAAAAAGGAATTTTTCTGTCTTATCCAAGGAAGATACAGATATGTTTATGATTTTTGGTTTTTCAAATGTAAATGTCTCAGCAAGTTTTGTTTTAAGTTCATTTGGTATACTGTTTATTTGAAAAAAATCTTCTTTTAAATGTTTATGTATTCCAATAAATATTTGATTTGCTCTGTAAGCGGGTGAAAATTCTTTTTTTAGTTCTTCAAGAGTGAGGTTTAATATATTCTTTTTCACAAAATTATCTTGTTTGAAAAATACTAATTTATATTATTATATAACATAAATCAAAGATTTGTTTCTAACAATAGAAAAGAAAATCTTGTTAATTACAGTACAAATAAACTTTTATATGAAACTGAAAATAATTATCTTTATGTACTAATGAAAAGATGGGAATTAATTTACTTGATTTAAATAAACAACAACGTTTAGCTGTAGAAGAAATAAATGGACCTTGTATGGTAATTGCCGGAGCTGGCAGTGGTAAAACACGGGTTTTAACCTACAAGATTGCTTACTTGCTTGAGAAAAATGTTCACCCCTATAATATTTTGGCTCTTACATTTACAAATAAAGCTGCAAATGAAATGAAAGAACGGATTTTAAATCTTGTAGGTGAACAAGCACGGGCACTTTGGATGGGGACTTTTCATTCTGTTTTTGCAAGAATTCTTAGACATGAAGCAGAAAGTTTAGGATTTACTCGAAACTATACTATTTATGACACAGATGATTCAATAGCTATTATAAAAAAAATTATGGACGAGATGAATATCTCTGATAAGGCTTTTAATCCTAAACTTGTTCACTCTTATATTTCTCATTTAAAAAATAAATTAATTCTCCCAGCTGATTTCTCTACAATGGTAAAGACATATTTTGAGAAAACTGTAGAACCAATTTATAAAGAGTACCAGGACAGACTTCGTATAAATAATGCAATGGATTTTGATGATCTTTTAATTAAACCAATTGAATTATTTAATTCTGATTATGATATATTATTAAAATACCAGAGCAGATTTAAGTATATCTTAGTTGATGAATATCAGGATACAAATAGGGCACAATATATTTTATTAAAACAGTTATCTGCTTTGCATAAAAATATTTCAGTAGTTGGAGATGATGCCCAATCCATTTATAGGTGGCGTGGAGCTGAGATCAATAATATTTTTGACTTCCAAAATGAATTTTCAAATGTATCTCTTATCAGACTCGAACAGAACTATCGTTCCACAAAGAAAATATTACAACTTGCAGATCTTATAATTCAAAATAACAAGCGTCAAATTAAAAAAACATTATGGACTGATAATCCTGAAGGAGAAAGTGTTACTTTGATTGAAAATCTTACAGATAAACAAGAAGCAGAGTCAATTTGTAAATTTATAGCTCACGAAATACACACTCGTAAACTTCTCCCCAAGGATTTTGCAGTCCTTTACAGAACTAATGCCCAATCACGGATACTCGAAGAAGCATTCAGAAATAATGGAATACCTTACATAATTGTTGGAGGTATTAAATTTTATCAGCGTAAAGAAATTAAAGATATTCTGGCACATTTAAGAATAATTATAAATCCTGCTGATACACAAGCACTCATTCGAGTGTTAAATTTTCAGGAAGGTATTGGGAAAGCTACTATCAATAAACTAATATCACTTGCAAAAGTTAGAAATGTAAAACTTTACGACGTGATAACGCATCTTGCTGAAGAGAGAGAAATTCCATCTCGTACAAAAAATTTTCTTTTGAAACTGCTGGAATTTATTCATAAAGGAAGATTCTTACTTGAAAATGCCAGTGTATCTGAAGCTGTTAGAGAATTAATTGATGAAATAAAAATTATTGACCAGTTGAAAGAAGAAGGAACGGAGGAAGCTCAAGAGAGGATAGAAAACGTTAAGGAATTTGTGTCAGCAGTTGCAGAATTTGAAGAACGAACACAGGGAACACTGGAAGATTTTCTTCAACAGGTTTCACTATTATCAGATATTGATGAAGTTGAGAGTGTAAAAAATGCTGTAATGCTTATGACAATTCATTCTGCAAAAGGATTAGAGTTTCCTGTAGTGTTTGTAACTGGACTGGAAGAAGGATTATTCCCAGTTAGTAGCTCTAATGGTTCACTTGAAGAAAGTGAAGAAGAACGTCGTCTGTTCTATGTGGCAACCACTCGTGCGAAGGAAAAACTTTATCTTTCTTATTGTCTAATACGCAGGAGATTCGGAGAAATAATGCCACAAATTAAATCAAGGTTTTTAAAGGAAATTGAAGAATCAGCTTTATCACAAGGCATTATTGAAATTAGTAGAAAAAATGTTTCTACTTACCTTTTCCCTGAAAAAGAATCTAATAAAAATGGTCGAAAAAACAGGCGTAAAAAAACTTCAGTAGTTCATTATCACGATAAAAACTCAGATGATGTGTTTGGTGATATACAGGCAGGGGTAAAGGTAGTCCATAATGTCTTCGGGAAAGGAAAAGTGATTTCAACCCAAGGTAAAGGTGAAAATAAGAGAGCTGTGATAATATTTGATGAAGTTGGAACAAAGACAATAGTTCTAAAATATGCTAAAATGCAAGTTTTCGAGATTGAAAATTAAATAATATTATTAAGTGGAATTTATTAAGGAGCTCTATAATATAGTAACAGATGAAAATTTTCTTAAGAATCTAATTCAATGGGTTGGATATCCAGGCTTGTTTTTAATAATTTTTGCAGAAACAGGGTTATTGATTGGTTTTTTCCTCCCCGGTGATTCACTGCTTGTAACAGCTGGTTTACTCGCTTCCACTGCATTACCAAATAATCCTAATGAAACTTATTTGAACATCTACATACTTAATCTTTTGTTAATACCTGCAGCAATTTTGGGAGATGCAACAGGATACTACATAGGTTACAAGGCTGGTACAAAATTATATAGCAAACCTGATTCGAGATTTTTTAAGAAAGAGCATTTACTGAAAACTAAAGAATTTTATGAAAAACACGGAGGTATCACTATTGTAATAGCTCGTTTTATGCCTATTATAAGAACATTTGCTCCAACAGTAGCAGGTATTGCACAGATGACTTATTTCAAATTTGCAAGATATAACGTTTTCGGTGGTTTATTCTGGATATTAAGTATGACTTTAATAGGATATTTCTTAGGAAATATACCCGGAATAGATAAACATATAGAAAAAGTAATAATAATTGTTGTTTTCCTTTCAATATCTCCAGCAATTTATAAGTATTTGCAGGGTCTGATTAAGAAAAGAAAAAAAGTCCCTTCTGAAAATAGTTAATATTAACCTTGGTTCTTTTATGTGATTATAACATTATACAAATTTTTAATTATTGGTTATTAGTTTAATCTCTTAATTTATATTCAACCAATACTGTTTTTTGGATTTACATTTTAATTATAGAGTTTTATTTTTATTTTAAAAAATTATAGAGAGTTGCTCGAGTGGTTGAAGAGGCACGCCTGGAGAGCGTGTAAACGGGAAACCGTTTCGCGGGTTCGAATCCCGCACTCTCTGCATTCAAAATTAAAAATAAATTAAAATGAAAAAGATTTCTTTTATTAATGTAGTATTTATTATTTCTTCTGTTTTTCTTTTTATCGGTTGTCCCTATAATTCAGAAGTTTCAATTGACCCAGTCCCAAGTGTCCCAGTTATTAAAGATTTGTATGGTATATGGGCAGAAAATGATTCAGCTTCAAAACGCTATGTTATTAAACCAGAAAATGATTATGTTTATACTATTGATGAACTTCAACTAAATTCATCGAAAAGTAACTATGAACAGTATACAAGTTATTCTGCTTTTTTATCTAATTTAGATGGGACTATTTTTTTGAATGTTAAAGAAAAAGAAGGTTCTGACAATATTTTTTTCAGTCCTAATTATTATTTTTATAAATTGCAGGTTCTTAAAGATTCCATTATCTTAACTCCTGTTACTGAATATATAAGAGAGAAATTTGATAATTCCAGTGATTTGAGATTGTTTTTTAGTACAAATATGAAGAATAGTTACTTTTTTGCTCAAGATCAAAAATATTTTAGAATCACTCAATAATAAAATATAATGAAAAAAACACCCTTCCTTTTTTTATTCTTAATTCTTACTCTATCTGCAGAACTTATCTTTGCACAGCAAGATACTACAAAGACTTTTAATTACAATGTCATTAAGGTAGGTAACAATTTACTTGGTCCTACTCTTGGCATTTGGGCAAATGGGATTAATTTAACTCTTGGTGGTAATTATGAATATGAATTGCGAGAGTTTGGGCCTGGTGTGCTTGGGATAGGAGGGTTAATAAGATTTTGGGCTCAGTCTGACAATGTTGCAGGACTAAAAATTGAATTTAAAAACACAACTCTTGCAGCACAGGCAAATTATAACTTTACTAACTTACCTTATGATAATTGGATTCCATTTATTGGTATTGTATTAGGCTATAATAGTGTTAGCTTTAAATCGAATTATAGTAATGTTGGAAGTATTGGAAGCAGTCTTATTTTGTGGGGTCAAGCTGGAGTAAGATACTTTATTAAACCAAATCTTGCACTGGTAGCGCGATTTGGAGCTGGGAATAATGATTTTATTGTACCTGAAGTTGGGGTTGATTTCAAGTTTTAGACATATTTTCATCTTTAGCTTTTGAGTAAGATGGGATAATCTTCCTAAGAATTGGATTTTTATTTATATTCACTATCGTGTTGCAAACCATTAAACATTCGTGATAAAAGGTAATCTTTTGTTTAGGAGTGTACTTGAATCATCATTTCCACAAACTTTTATATTCTTATAAATTATAGAAATGTTTTTCTTTAAGAAAAAACAGCTTCAAGAATTGTGTTAAATTATAATAACAATATAGTTTATCTTGGTATAGTTAAAACGGTAAAATTTTTTTATTTTACTAAGTTTTAAAATTTAGAATACTATGCGAATATTAATTACTGGAGGAGCAGGTTACATTGGTTCTCACACTGTGAAACGTATGTTAAAAATCTATAAGGATGTTACAGTATTAGATAATCTATGCAGGGGTCATTTGGAGTCAGTACCTAAGAGTGTAAAATATGTCAATTTGGATTTACTGAACTATGAGGCTATGGAAAACTTTTTCAAACGAAATAGCTTTGATGCTATAATTCATTTTGCAGCATTTGCTTATGTTGGAGAATCTATAGAAAAACCTGATTTATATTACCAAAATAATGTTATTGGAAGCTTTAATCTGATAAATCTTGCAGCAAAATCAAAAGTAAAATATTTTGTGTTTTCATCTACTTGCTCGGTTTATGGAAACCCTGAGAGTATTCCAATTACAGAAGAAACACCCACCGCTCCAATTAATCCCTATGCAAGGACAAAATTAGCAATTGAGGGAATGTTAAAAGATTTTGAATTGTCATCTGGTATGCGATATGTTTCTTTAAGATATTTCAATGCTGCAGGTGATGATGAAAGCGGCGAAATAGGGGAAAGCCATAATCCTGAACCTCATTTAATACCTCTTATTATGTTTGCATGTCTTGGTAGAAATGATAACCTGAAGGTCTTTGGAAATGATTATGAAACTAAAGATGGAACATGTATAAGAGACTATATACATGTAAATGATCTTGCTGATGCTCATATTAAAGCTATTGAATATCTTGCAAAAGATAAGCCATCGGAAATAGTTAATCTTGGAACAGGTGTAGGATATTCAGTTTTTGAGATTATTGAAAAGGCAAAAGAGATAGTGAAAAAAGATATTAAATATAAAATTGTTGATAGACGTCCTGGTGATCCTGCAATACTTGTTGCTGATAACAGTAAAGCGAAAAAGTTATTTGATTGGTATCCTAAATATGATCTCGAAATGATTCTTAATACTGCCTATAACTGGCATAAAAATCAAAAATATTAAATCTATGAAAGGAATAATACTTGCTGGTGGCTCGGGTACGAGAATGTACCCAATATCGAAAATATATAGCAAACAACTTACTTTAATATACGACAAACCCCTTATATATTATCCATTATCAATTTTAATGTTAAGTGGGATAAGGGAAATATTGATTATATCTAATAGTGAAACAATACCATTTTATGAAAAACTTTTTGAAGATGGAAAATTCCTTGGGTTAAATATATCATATGCTATACAAAAAGCACCTAATGGTATTGCTGAGTCCTTTATCATAGGAGAAGATTTTATTGGTAGTGACGATGTAACATTAATTCTTGGAGATAATATCTTTTATGGGAAACTTGATAGCGTTTATCAAGCTGTAAAAGAAAATAAAGGAGCAACAATTTTTGGCTATAGAGTAAACGATCCTGAAAGATATGGTATAGTTGAGTTTGATGAAAATGGTAATGCTGTAAGTCTTGAAGAAAAACCCAGAATTCCAAAATCTAATTATGCAGTTCCCGGTTTATATATTTATAATAATGATGTAATAAATATTGCTAAAAATCTTAAACCATCTGCACGCGGGGAACTTGAAATCACTGACGTTAATATTGAATATATGAAACGTGGACAACTTAAGGTGGTTAAAATCGGACGTGGTGTTGCTTGGTTGGATACAGGTACTCCTGAATCACTTTTGCAAGCATCAAATTTCTTTGGTGTAATAGAGGATAGGCAGGGCTTAAAAGTTGCATGTATCGAAGAGATTGCATATCATATGAGATTCATAACTAAAGAGCAATTTCGTAAAATAATTGATAACATACCAAAATCTTTATATAAAACATATTTGGAAAAAGTATACGATAGTGATGAAATTTGAAAAAACTTTTATTGATGGTGTCTTAATAATATTTCCCGATGTTTATAAAGATTCAAGAGGTTATTTTTTTGAATCTTTTAGTAAAAAGAAATATGAAGAGATTGGAATTAAAGATGAATTTGTTCAGGATAATATTTCAAAATCTACTTATGGTACCATACGAGGACTTCATTATCAAGTTCCTCCTTATGCTCAGGGGAAACTCTGCCATGTAATAAAAGGTGAAGTACTTGATGTTGCAGTTGATATTAGATTTGGCTCTCCAACTTTTGGGAAATATATATCTGTTATTCTTACTGAAAGTGAACACAAACAAATCTGGATCCCTCCGGGATTTGCACACGGATTCTCTGTCCTATCAGATGTAGCTATCTTTTCTTATAAGTGTACTGGGTATTATAATAAAGAAAGTGAAAGGTGTATTTTGTATTCTGATCCTATACTCTCAATTGACTGGCAAGTAATAAATCCTGTCGTTTCTGAAAAAGACCTGAACGGTAAACTTTTAAATACAATAGAAAAGGATTTTGTTATTTGATCCATATAAAAAAAGAAAAAAAAGAACTTCTTAGAATTAATACCTATGTACAGGACAAAAAATTAAGTAAATAAAATAAAAACCTGACTCATAGGGAGTAATTAAGAAAAACTTTATCAAGTCAAATTAAAACTATCCTGAAGTAAGAAGGCTTCAGTATCCTTAAAACAAAGTTAAAAGTTTCAATTTTAATACAAACACGAAACAAAAAAATATTCATCCCAGTAGGGGAGAAATATTTATAAAAAACACAGTATACAACAAAATCAAACCCTGTAGGAATAATATATTTTAATATAAACACCAAACACACAAAAAAATTAAACTTCGTTGGAGTGATATATTTATAAAAGGCAATGTAGACAACAAAATCCAGCCCCAGAGGGGCAACATATTTAATATAAACACAAAACACAAAAAATATTCAGCTCCATAGGAGCGATATATTTATAAAAAAACGGACATAACAAAATCCAGCCCTGTAGTGGCGACATATTTTTTCCCTTAATATATTTTTATATACACATTAAAAAAATTAGGGGCGGTTTTTCAACTACCCCTAATTTAAAATTGAATTCTAATTTATAACACAAACTCCTACTTCACCAATATCATCTTCTTTGTTTCAACAAATTCACCTGCATTCAAACGATAATAATATACTCCGCTTGTATATTTTTTCCCGTCCCAGTTTACCTCATAACTACCTGCGTTTAACTGTTCATTTACTATTGTTTCCACTTCTCTTCCAAGCATATCATATATTGTTAGTTTTACATTTACATTCTTCGGCAAATCAAATCTTATTTTTGTATTCGGATTAAACGGGTTGGGATAGTTCTGTGATAAAGAAAATAGAGATGGAATTTCAGTTGATATTTTTTTAATTCCAACTCCTTGTGAATATTTTATTGTGCAAAAGTCATAATCTGTTCCGCTTCCATAACTACCACCTGTCACATACACATTCCCTGAGCCGTCTACTGCAATAGAATTTGCATAATCATTACCATTTCCCGGTCCGTTATATCTTCTTACCCATACTGTATCACCTGCTGAATTGTATTTTATTGTGCAAAAGTCCCAATTTGTTCCGTTTCCAGTACTATAACCTGTCACATACACATTCCCAGAGACGTCTAATGCAATGGAACTTGCTATATCACTACCATTTCCCGGACCGTTATATCTTGCTATCCATTGCTGTACTCCTGATGAATTGTATTTTATTGTGCAATAGTCATTACCTGTTCCGCTTCCAATACTATAACCTGTTACATACACATTCCCTGGACCGTCTAATGCGATGGAGTAGGCTAAATCCGAACCATTTCCCGGTCCGTTATATCTTCTTACCCATACTGTATCACCTGATGAATTGTATTTTATTGTGCAATAGTCATAATATGTTCCGCTTCCATAACTCCAACCTGTCACATACACATTCCCTGCGCCGTCTACTACTATGGAACGTGCTTGATCATAACCATTACCCGGTCCGTTATATCTTGCTACCCATTGCTGAACCCCTGATGAATTGTATTTTATTGTACAATAGACATAATTTGTTCCATTCGAACTATTACCTGTCACATATACATTCCCTGAGCCGTCTACTGCGATGGAACTTGCTTCATCATAATCATTTCCCGGACCGTTATATCTTGCGACCCATTGCTCTACCCCAGATGAATTGTATTTTATTGTGCAATAGTCATAATCTGTTCCGTTACCATAACTACTACCTGTCACATACACATTCCCTGAGCCGTCTAATGCAATGGAAGTTGCTTCATCATCACTCTCTCCCGGACCGTTATATCTTGCTACCCATTGCTGAACCCCTGATGAATTGTATTTTATTGTGCAATAGTCCCAATTTGTTCCGCTTCCTTCACTCAAACCTGTCACATACACATTCCCTGAGCCGTCTACTGCGATGGAAGTTGGTACATCCAAATTATTTCCCGGACCGTTATATCTTGCTACCCATTGCTGTACCCCAGATGAATTGTATTTTATTGTGCAATAGTCATAAACTGTTCCGCTTCCTTTACTATAACCAGTCACATATACATTACCAGATCCATCAACTACAATTGATCTTGCTTTATCAGTATCATTACCCGGTCCATTATATCTTGCTACCCATTGCTGAGCTACCTGTGATAACACAGAACCAGTGAAAACAAATAAAATAAATAATAATATAAAAATAGCTCCTTTAACTTTTAATATTAGATCTTTAAGTAAGGTTGTTTCGGTTCTTTTCATTTTTTCCCTAAAAATTTTTTAGTTTATTAAATATGTTTATTTCGCAATATAACTTTTTATTTCTTTTTTAATGATCATATCCCATGTTAGAAGCTTTAACTATTTTATTTATTAAGCCAGGAGGCTTCAACTACATTTTACTCGAAGCCAGGAGGCTTCAAATACTTTATTTACATTTAATGTTTTTAAAGTAGTACTATTAATATTTTGTTTCACCTTTATATAATTATTAATATGGTTAAATAGTCCCTTAGTTTTGTTTATAACTGCGTATAAACATAAAGAAATAACAGAAATGAAAAATTTCACTTTAAACTCTAACGATGAGTATTTAAAAGTAAAATAATATTTTATTAGTGGAGAAATTTTAAATGTAAGAAAAAGAAATGTAATCTGTTCTATTTTCATTTCTATTTTAATTTCTGAAAATTGACTGTAAAGAGTGTAGTTATATTCATTTTAAAAATCTACACATTTTTTTAAGGAGCAACATTTTATCAAAAACTAATTTTAAAATTACACATTACATTAAACAAAAGTTGTTAAATAAATAAAACCTTTGGTAAAATTGAGTCAAATTAAAAAATATTATAAAGGTTTTTAAGATTTTATAAGTTTGATTATGATTTCATTACTTAATTTGAACAGACACATTTAACAGAATATGAAAGTATATTGAAATTGAAAGCATTAGTAGTAATTGCATCTGTTTGATCATATTTAGTAGGGGTGAGGGTAAATAAAAAAACATAAATAAAAATAAAGAAACATTAAAGATTAGCTGAAAGTTTTTTCAGATATGATTTATTTTATTGAAAACATAAAGAGTTCTTTTCCTTTTTATGATTTTTGTAGTATAGATAGAATTAATACTCAGAAAAATATTGATCCTTGACTATAAAAAAGACTTTAATTATATTTGCTAATAGCAACTAATTTAAAAAAGTGGAAAACATATATTATTATAAAACAGAAGTTAATTGGACTGTAGCAAGAAAAGGTGTTTTGAGTGCTGAAGGAATGAAAGAAATTGAGATTGCTTCACCACCTGAGTTTAATGGTGAGCCTAATATTTGGACTCCAGAACATCTATTTGTTGCTTCAGTAAACATTTGTTTGATGACTACTTTTCTTGCTATTGCAGATTTATCAAAATTGCCATTTATTGAATATTCATCGACTGCGATAGGTAAATTAGAGAAAGTTGATGGTAAATATATGATCTCAGAAATTGTGTTAAAACCAAAAATCATTATTCCTGAAGAACGTCATCGAGACCGATGCCTAAGAATTATAGAAAAGTCAGAAACAAATTGTCTAATTTCTAATTCAATAAAAACGAAAGTAATTCTTGAGCCAGAAATTAAAATAAAAACATATTAAGGAGATATAAATATGCCAATATTTGAGTATCGTTGCGAAAATTGCAACACCAAATTTGAAATCCTGCACAAAAGTTCTGAACATCAGGATGAAATTCTTTGCCCTAACTGCGGTTCAAAAAATTACAAAAAATTATTCTCTGTTTTTAGTGCTTCAATGGGGAATAGTAGTAGTGAAAGTACTTGTTCAGATGGTTCGTGTTCTACTTCATCATATAGTGGTGGTTGTGCAAGTGGCTTGTGCGGCTTGAATTAGAGTTTAATATTTATAACAAAGAGGCTGCTTTTGAGACAGCCTCTTTGTTAATTTTCATAACCTTTCTTTTGTTTTTTTGAAGCTTATTTTTGTAATGTTTCAGCTTCAAAAACTGCCATTGCAGTTATGTTTACAATATCATCAACAAGGCTTCCGTAACCTAACAAATAAACAGGTTTTTTAATACCAAGCAATATAGGACCTATTGCAGTTGCACCACCAAGAGTTGCAAGTAGTTTGTATGCAATATTAGCACTTGTGAGATCAGGACAAATTAATACATTTGCTTTTTCTTTAAGATCACTAAACGGATAAAATTCTTTTATTATATCAGGGTTTTGTGAAGTATCTGCCTGCATTTCACCGTCAATAGTAAGGTCAGGCCTAAGTTTTTTCACCATTTCTGTTGCTATTCTCACTTTTTCAGAAAGTGGATGCTTGGTACTACCAAAATTACTAAATGATAACATTGCAATTTTTGGCGTAAAATTAAATTGTTTGACTTTATCAGCAACCTGTAAAGTAATATCAACAAGATCTTCAATAGTAGGTTCAATATTTACTGTAGCATCAGCAATAAAAATAGTATCTGTTTTAAAAACCATCATATATAGCCCTGCAATTTTCTTAACACCATCTTTTTTGCCAATTATCTGTAGGGCTGGACGTACAGTTTCTGGATAATGTTTTGTAAGTCCCGAGATCAAACCGTCAGCATCTCCCATTCTTACCATTAACATTCCAAATATATCTGGTGTTTTCACAAGTCTTTCTGCATCATAGTAAGTTACCCCTTTTCTTTTTCTCAGCTCAAATAACTCTTGAACGTAGAAATCACGTTTAGTTGAATTCTCTGGATCTATAACTTCGATCTGGTTTTGATCAAACTCCAATCCAAGATCGTCAAATTTTTTCAAAATAACTTCTCTCTTACCAAGCAAGACAGGATATGCTATTTTTTCTTCGGCAATAATAGCGGAAGCACGAATAATTTTAGATTCTTCACCTTCAGGAAAGACTATTCGTTTTCTGACTTCTTGAGCTTTATGAATAAAGAACCTCATAATCTCTCTTGACTTTCCTAATCTTGCTTCCAAACAATCTTTATAAGTTTCAAAATCTTGGATAGGTCTTCTTGCCACACCTGTTTCCATTGCGGCTTTTGCAACAGCAGGAGCTTCCCATAATAATACTCTTGGGTCAAAAGGTTTAGGAATAATATATTCCCTCCCAAATTCAATTCTATTACCTCCATATGCACGGATAACAGAATCTGGGACATCTTCTTTTGCAAGATCTGCAAGAGCGTGAGCAGCTGCAATTTTCATTTCCTCATTGATTGTTGTAGCCCTTACATCAAGAGCACCTCTGAAAATAAAAGGAAAACCTAATACATTATTGACTTGATTTGGGTAATCGCTTCGTCCTGTTGCCATTATAATGTCACTTCTTGCTGAAACTGCATCATCATAAGTTATTTCCGGGTCAGGGTTTGCCATTGCAAAAACAATTGGATTATCAGCCATAGTTTTTACCATCTCTTTAGTTAGTAATCCTTTAACTGATACGCCGCAGAATACATCCGCACCTTTAATAGCATCGGCAAGCGTTCTCATATCTGTTTCTTTCGCAAAGTACTCTTTGTATTTGTTCATTCCTTCTTTTCGTCCCTTATAAATTACACCCTTAGTGTCAACGAGTATTATGTTCTCGTGTTTTACTCCAAGTGACTCATAAAGTTTTGCACAAGCTATTCCTGCAGCACCTGCACCGCTAAATACTACTTTGACTTCGGAAATCTTTTTATTAACAATTTCAAGAGCATTAAGTAAAGCTGCACCACTAATAATTGCAGTCCCATGTTGGTCATCGTGAAAGACTGGAATTGACATCCTTTTCTTAAGTTCTTCTTCTATGTAGAAACATTCAGGGGCTCTAATGTCTTCGAGATTTATTCCTCCAAAGGTAGGTTCTAATAGTGTAACTGCTTTTATAATTTCTTCAGGATCCTCAGTATTCAGTTCAATATCAAAAACATCTATATCTGCAAATCTTTTGAATAATACCCCTTTACCTTCCATAACAGGTTTTCCTGCAAGAGCTCCAATATTACCTAATCCTAAAACTGCAGTACCATTAGAAACAACGGCAACAAGATTGCCTTTAGCGGTGTATCTATAAACATCATCAGGATTAGCTTCTATTTCTCTGCAAGGTTCTGCAACTCCAGGTGTGTATGCAAGAGAAAGTTCACGCTGAGTAGTACAGGGTTTAGTAGAAATGACTTCAATTTTACCAGGTCGACCACTACTGTGGTACTCAAGGGCTTCTTTTTTTGTTAACATTTTTATACTCCTTCGTTTACTTAGTTTAAAACTATCGGAAATGTTTCACTTTAAAAAGGATTATTTTGAGTCTTAGTTCAAAAAAATAAAGATTCTTATGTATACCAGAAATTCACTTTTTTAATAAATTGAAATAGAATAATTTAATAGATTATTTTACATTATTTTTATGAATGATTTTATTTTCAAGCCATTTGGTGAAATGACTGATGATGACTATCACCAGATAGGATTTAAATCAGGTCTTGAAATTCATCAGCAACTACTTACCTCAAAAAAGCTCTTTTGTAGATGTCCTGCAGGAATTTATTCTCATAAATATGATGCAGAAATATTAAGACATATGAGGCCAACTCTTTCCGAGCTTGGAGAGTATGATGGTACTGCATTAATGGAGTTTAAAACAAAAAAAGATATTATTTATCATATTAATCATAAGACTGTATGTACTTATGAAATGGATGATACACCACCTTTTGAAATTAATGAAGAAGCACTTGATATTTCCCTTGAGATTGCTATGCTTTACAATTGTTCTATGATTGATGAAATTCATATTGCTCGTAAACAATATCTTGATGGTAGTATACCTACTGGATTTCAGAGAACTACAATTGTTGCTGTTAATGGTTGGGTCCCTTATAAAGAACGTAAAATAAAAATAGTTCAGCTTTCACTTGAAGAGGATTCCTGTCGGGAAGTATCAGATATAGGACATACCAGAGTTTACTTAACTGATAGACTTGGAATGCCACTTATTGAAACTGTTACTGCTCCTGAAATGCGAACCCCAAATGAGGTGATGGAAGTAGGCAAGATAATAAGTATGATTGCTCGTAGTACCGGTAAGGTTCGAATGGGTGCTGGTGCAGCACGTCAGGATGTGAATGTTAGTGTTGATGGTGGAACAAGAATTGAAATTAAAGGTGTTCCCAGTTTAAAACGAATACCACTTTTGACTTATAATGAGGCAATGAGACAATGGAACCTTTTACGATTGAGAGATGAATTACATAGTCGTGGAATCACAGATAAAACTTTTAAATCGAGAGTAGAAAACGTTACTAAAATTTTAAAAAAAACACATTATCAACCTATTTATTCCGCTTTAGATCAAGGAAAGATTGCTTACGGAGTTTTACTTCGTGGATATAAAGGTTTGTTAAGATGGAAAACACAAACGGATACTTATTTCTCGAGAGAAATTTCTGATCGCGTTCGAGTAATTGCTTGTCTTACGTCATTACCAAATATTGTACATTCTGATAGTACTGCTGAAACCCTATCTACAAGCGAATGGAGTAATGTTAAAAAGTCTTTGGGAGCAACGAATGATGATACTATTGTTATAGTATGGGGAAGTGAGAAAGATGTAATAACAGCTTCAAATGAAATTATTATCAGAGCAAAGGAAGCAACTATAGGAGTTCCATCTGAAACCCGCCAGGCACATAAAGATGGGACAAATGGATTTGAAAGAATATTACCAGGACCTGATAGAATGTATCCTGATACTGATTTACCTCCAAAACGTATTACTAAAGAACGATTGGAAAGGATAAGAATATCACTACCAGAAGTTTTTTACGATAAATTGAAATGGTATGAAGAATTAAATATTCCTCCTGATACAAGATATCCTCTTTCAATTTCAAAATACTCAAATTTATTTAAAAAGTTAGTTGATGTTTATAAAATAAATCCTACTCTTGCTGCAGTTGCTTTAGTTCAATTTCCAAAAAGGATTCGTAAAGAGAAGGGAATAAATTCAGAGATTTCAGTTGAAGATATGGAACGACTATTTGCACTCTTTGCAGAAGGGAAAATTTCGCGTGAAGGTCTTTATCTCAATATGGTTTCTCTTTCTAAAGGTGAAGGAATAGTTGTTAATAGAGTAAACTTAAATTCTGAAAATGGAGTCCTTGAAAGCGCATATCAACAATCCCTTGATGAAGTAAAAAAGATTAAAATTAAAAATAAAGAAAAGTTTAAGGATATAATACTTGGAAAAATGATGTATAAATTAATAGGTAAAGTAGAAGCAAAAGATGTTATTAGTTTTCTCAATAAAAACTTAGCATAATAGTATGAGTAATAACGAAGATTTTAAAGGATATAAAGGAATAGCACTTGAAGTTCTCAAAAAATATAATGCACTTGTCTGGAGCGATGTAGAGATTGAAACAGATAAAGGTATTTATACCGGTAGGATCCTGCCACGTAATGAAACTGCTGATCAATATCATATTGTAATAAAGCTGGCATCTGGCTATAATATAGGATTAGCTGCAGAGTCGGTTAAAAACATAAAAGTATTCGATAGAAAAATTGCGCATTATAAAATACCTGAAAAAGAATTCCCTTATGATCCTAAAAAGCCGCGTGTTAAATTACTTGGAACTGGTGGAACAATAGCTTCAAGACTTGATTACCGTACAGGAGCAGTAATTCCTGCTTTTACTCCAGGCGAACTTTATGGATCTGTTCCTGAACTTGCGGATATATGTAATCTTGAAACTGAGAAATTATACGGCGTTTTTAGTGAGAATATGGGACCAGAACAATGGATTGGTACAGCAAAAGCTATAGGTAGAGAGATAGAAAAAGGTGTACAAGGAATTGTAATAGGACATGGAACTGACACAATGCATCATACAGCAGCAGCACTTTCATTTATGGTTCAAAACTCACCTGTTCCAATTGTTATGGTAGGTTCACAACGTTCAAGTGACAGACCTTCATCGGATGCAGCCCTAAATCTTATGCATAGTGTTAAAACTGCAGCTGAAAGTGATATTGCTGAAATTATGGTTTGTATGTTTGGTCCAACCTCTGATGAATATGGGCTTTTACATCGTGGAACAAGAGTAAGGAAAATGCATTCAAGTTATCGGTCAACATTTAGGACAATAGGGGATATTCCTATTGCTATGGTAAGTCGTGATAAAATTACCCCGTTGCGTTATGATTATAAAAAAAGACGTGATGATAAAAATGTAATCATCAATACTGCTTTTGAAGAGAAAGTCAGCATAGTGTACTATTATCCTAATATGAAGCCAGATATAATTGATTCATTAATAGATAATGGATACCGCGGAATAGTTATTGCTGGTACAGGATTAGGTCATGTTAATAAACCTCTTTATCCTGCATTAAAGAGAGCACAAGATAATAAAATTGCTGTTTATATGACAGTCCAGACTTTGTGGGGGTATGTTCAAATGTATGTATATGATACAGGAAGAGATATGATGGAGTTAGGGGTTGTGCCTGCAGCCAATATGTTACCTGAAGTAGCTTATGTAAAACTCGGTTGGGCTTTAGGCCAAACTGATGACCTTGATGAAGTAAAGAAAATTATGTTAACTCCTATTGCAGGTGAAATTACTGAAAGAGAACCTTCAAATGGTTACTTAATATTCCAGGGAGGAGTTCCTGAAGTTGAGGAATTTATTTCACGTTATAGAAGGTAGTTTCTTTTTTCTTTTTTTATTTCTTGCTATTCTTATTGCTTCCTGCAAAGTTGATGATGATATAACTTCTCACTCGCCTTTAAACTTTTCTTCTGATATTTTAAGAAAAGGGAAATTCATTGCTTTTTCATCGAATAAAGAAGGAACCTATGATATATTTTTAGCAGAGGTTGATAGTGCAGGTTTTTTACTTAATGAAAATTATTTATATCCCGAAAACCCATATAACTTAACTGGTAATAGACAACAGGGAAATGAACTACAACCTGCTTTTTCATCAGATGGTAAGATTCTTGTATATTCGTTCTCGGATGGTAACTCTAAAGAAATATACCCCTTGTTTTTCAATGAACAATACTTAGTGGACACAACAATCCCTATAAATCCAATAAGGCTTATTGCTTCAAATGGTAATTGGGACGAAAACCCTTGTTTTTCACCTGATATGAGGTATTTAGTATTTGACCGTAGAACTGATACAGATACAAATGGAATCATTAATGAATTTGACAATAGAGATTTGTATATTACAAATATTTATCGCTCGGGAAAAATAATTTTTGCTGATAGTATAAGTGCACTTACTAATACACACGATAAAGATGAATCTAATCCTGAATGGTCCCCAAGAATTTCAATAAGAAAAGTTGCATATAACTTATCATCGTCACCAAATAGTTTTAATAAAGATATTTATATTATAGATCCGTTATTACCAAGTAACAATTTACCATATCAAGATAGTCTTAGTGCTGAAAATCCTTACTGGAATCCTGCATGTAATGAACTTTTTTTTGAATTAAGAGATACTTATAATGTTTTTTTTAGAATTGTTAAAGCTGGATATCCTGCAAATATAGGATTTATTGAACTAATTTCTTTACCTAATACGAATGTACAAGAACCAACATGCAAACCAAATGATAATTTTATCGTCTATACTATTGTGAATACCGGTAACAATAAAGGTAAAATATTTGTTTATTCTTCTACAGGAAGTAATCATAATTTACTTCCTGATATTTTTCAAGGCTATGATAATAGATTTCCAGCCTGGTAATTTAAATTTAAAATAGAAAATTATGTTTAGAAAATTTTTTTTGTTAACAACAATTATTTCAATTGTATTTTTATTTACTAATCTTATTTATGCACAACCTAAGGGTAAAGGAAGTATCAAGGGACAGGTTATAGATAAGCAAACAAATACCCCTGTGGCATCTGTTTCTATACAAATTTTTAAAATGAAAGATAGTTCCCTTGTAAAAGGTATGGCAACTGATGAAAACGGAGCATTTTCCCTTACTGATATTCCATTTGGAATGTATAAACTCAAGGCATCTATGATAGGATATATAACTTATGTTGCAAACAATGTACTTATAGCGCCTCAAAGTAAAGATGTTGATCTTGGTGTTATAAAAATAGAACAAGGTGATGAAACTAAAACTGCAGAGATTGAAGTTACGGCCGAAATGCCGATTTTCCAGACACAAATTGATAAAAAAGTTTATAATGTTGAAAAAAGTCTTGTGAGTGAGAGTGGAACGTTAATTGATGTATTGAAAAATGTCCCATCAGTAACAGTAGATTCAGAAGGGAATATAAAACTTCGAGGAAGTTCAAATATTAAATTTCTGATTAATGGTAAACCATCTGCAATTCTTGGACTTGATCCTTCAACAATTCTTGATCAAATACCAGCATCTAATGTTCAGAGTATCGAGATAATTACAAATCCATCTTCGAAATATGAGGCAGAAGGAACAACTGGTATAATTAATTTCGTTTTAAAAAAAGAACAAAATGATGGTTACACTGGTTCAATTAACCTGAATGCTGGAACAGAAGATAAATATAATGGCTCTGCAAATTTTGGTATTAAATCTGGTAAAATATCTTTGATTGGAAGCTATAACTTTCGCATAGGTCATATGAGTGGTACAGGCAATGTCAATAGAACTACATTTTTTGGAGATTCTGCGTATTTGTATAACCAATATCTGAATTTTAATAATAAAATGAATTCCCATATGGGTAACTTTGGGATCGATTATGATATCACAAAGAAAAGTACTTTGAGCTTTTCTACTTCTTATAACTATAGATCACGTAATAGAAATGAGAAGTCTAATTATTTTAATTATAGTCCATCAGTATTACAATCTTCATATATAAGGAATAACTATGATGAAGACAACGGTAATAATATTGATGCAAATCTCAGTTATAGATTGAAATTTGATAAGCCCAAACAAGAGCTAATCACTAATTTTCAATATTCTTATTCAGATGAAGATATAAATAATGACATACTCCAATTCAATAATGTCAATTTTACTAACCAGTTAATGCAAAACGATAAAACAGCACAAAAATTCAAATTTTATATCTTTCAGTCTGATTATACACACCCATTCGGTCAGGATATGAAGTTAGAGACTGGTTTTAAAGGTACAATACGTGATATCTCTTCAGATTTTGTTTCAAGATATTTTGATCAAAACACTCAAAACTGGATTACTAATACAAATCTTTCAAACAATCTCGATTACAGAGATCAGGTTTATGGAGCTTATCTGAATTTTGCAAATCGTTACAAAGACTTTGGTTACCAAGTTGGTATCAGAGTCGAACAAACATATACAAAGATTGACCAGCTAACGATGAACCAAACATTCGAAAACAACTATATTGATTTATTTCCAAGTGTTTTTCTAACCCAAACATTTAATAAGTTGAATGAAATTCAGGTTAATTATACAAGACGTATCAATCGTCCGAGTATGTGGCAACTTAATCCTTTTACTGATTATTCTGATCCTCAAAACCTTAGAAAGGGTAATCCATATCTCAATCCAGAATATGTAAATTCTTTCGAACTTAGTTATTTAAGATACTTTACGACTTTTACATTAACTGGAACAGTTTTTTACAGAAATGTTAAAGATGTGATTAATCGTGTTGTCAATATTATTGATAGTACAAGTACTATAGTAACGTTTGATAACATCGCAAAGTCGAACTCTTATGGACTTGAATTAGTTTTAGCTGGTAATCTGGCAAAATGGTGGAACTTAAATGCAAATTTTAACTACTCTAAGTACACTGTTTCTGGTGGTAGTAAGTATAATGATATAGATAATAATGCTGATGTCTGGTCTGTTAAATTTATGAATAATTTTATTTTCTCCAAAATATTAGAACTACAAATAGCTTATTTTTACACTGGAAAAATGGTCACATTACAGGGAGGTCTTGAGCCGATGCAATCACTTGATATTGGAATAAAAAAGGATTTCTTTAATAAGCGATTAAGTTTAACATTGCGTTCAAGTGACGTTATGAATACTATGAAATTTGTAATGTCTTCAAGCGGGAGTAATTTTATAATGGATGCAAATAGAAAACGAAATTCTCGAATGTTATTTCTTACCCTAACATATAGATTTGGTACTGATCAAAAACTTTTGAGTCAAAAACGTCAAAAGCGGCAACAACAAAATGATGAAAATCCAATGGAAGACTTTTAATAGTCATTTATTATGAGAAAAATAATGCTCTAACAAATATTCAGCTGCTACAGTTGGTAACATATCTCCATTGAGGACTTTTGGTTTTAGCTCTTCGAATAGAATTTTGATATGCTGATTTTCGTAGAAATGGCGTTTTAATTCATCTTCAATAATACTAAAAATCCATTCAAGAAGTTGTTCTTTTCTTCGTGAAGAAAACACGTTGGAAGATTTTGTTGTCTCAACAAAATCTTGAATAATTTGCCATATCTCAGGTATACCATTCGCAGTCAATGCTGAACATATTTCTACGCGTGGTTTCCAACCTGTTGTAGGTGAAGTTAAATATTTTAATGCTGATGAAAATTCAGATTTTGCTATTAAAGCTCTTTTAATGTTATCCCCATCAGCTTTGTTTATGATCAGAGCATCAGCAAGCTCAATTACTCCTTTTTTAATTCCCTGAAGTTCATCACCTGCACCAGGAATAGTTAGTAGCAAAAAAAAGTCTACCATAGATCTAACTGCAAATTCACTCTGACCAACTCCAACAGTCTCAACCAGAATAATGTTATATCCAGCAGCTTCACATACAATTATTGATTCCTTAGTTTTGCGTGCAACTCCACCTGGTGTCCCGCTACTTGGAGAAGGACGAATAAAACAATTTTCTTCACGTGCAAGAAGTTCCATTCTTGTCTTATCGCCTAAAATGCTACCTTTGGAAATTGGACTTGAAGGATCAATAGCAAGAACTGCAACTTTGTAACCTTGCTTAATTAAATGTAAACCTAATGCCTCGATGAAGGTACTTTTCCCTGCTCCTGGTAATCCTGTTATACCTATACGTATTGAATTACCAGAATGGGGGAATAATAATTTAAGAATTTTATGTGCAAGTTTTTGGTGTGATGTAGAATTACTTTCAATGAGAGTTAAAGTTTGACCAAGGATGGTTCTATTACCTGCAAGAACACCGTCAACATACTCTTTAGCTGACAGTTTTTTGGTTTCTTTGTTTGTAAGGTTAGATATTTTTGTTTTTGGTGTTTGCTTACCTTTAATAATCTTTGTAGCAAATCCTTCAGGTTTATTCTCTGGTACCCATTCAGGAATATTTTCATTTAAATCTTTTTGGTTCATAAATTTAAAATAACGATTTTTTTTACTTATTTCTATTATAAATATACAGAATGGTAGGATTTTATTTGCATAGAAATTTATATAATTATTAAATAAAATTGCTATTATGCCGAGAAAAAAGAAAAAGATTGTTATTGTTAATGATAAAATGCAAAAAAACTATGTTTACGAATTAACTGAACCAATGGGTAAAAACTTTGATCCACGTTTTCAACCTGAGCTAACCCCAAAACAAATGCTACAATTAGGAGTGTTTGGTGGTAAATATATGACAGATTGCAAAAATGAATTTCCTAAAGACTGGTTTGAAAAAGCAAAATTAAGTCCTTCAAAACATGATCCTAAATTGAACTATTTTAAGGTAGATGCAAGTCAATCATTACAAGAATGGAGGCGAAAAGGATGGATCCATCCAGATGACCCACGTGGTTGGTTTCAGTGGTATTGCAGGTATTATATGGGTAGAAGACATCCTGACGATGAACGACAAATAAAGCGATGGCTTGCTATTAAAAGACATATTAATCAACTAAAAAAGAATTGTCGCCCTCTTGATCTTAATTGTAGAAAAAAACAAAGACAAGCATTACTTCATTGGGCTATAGATAGTAGAAAGTTATAGTTTAGGAAAAGGAATAAAGATTTTTTGAAAATGCTAACCTAAATATAGTGACTTTTTAAAGTCATCTCTTTTTACACACTTTTTTAAACGCTATTAAATAAGATATAATTAAATTATTCACTTGATTTATAGATAATAATTCAGTAGAATATATATAATAAAAAGTCCGTTCTATAAGGGGATAATTTAATTAACTAAATCAAAAAATTATGAAACTTCTTATTTCCACAATTGTAGTAGCCATTTTCTTATTCTTATTTGGCTGGCTTATTTACGGTGTGATACTTGTCAATTCTTTGCCAAATATGGCAAAATTTATGAGACCTGAAAGTGATTTTAAATGGTGGGCACTTATTGTAGGAATGATAATTGAAGCATTCCTATTGTCTTTTATCTATATGAAGACTTACAAGGGTGTTTCACCATTTAAAGAAGGGTTTATTTTTGGATTTGTTATTGGTTTATTAAAAAGTCTGCCGTATATGTTTTATATGTGGGCTTCCTACCAGGTTCCTTACAGAGAAGTTGTACCAGATGCTATTTCAATGGGTTTAACAATCCTGATTGCCGGAATAATCATAGGTTTAATATTTGGCAAAAAACCTGTTATTGAAACAACTTAAAAAAGGACTATTATATATTTAGTATTTTCAGGTTTTGCTATCAGTCAGTGAATCTTTTGTTTATTTCTTCCATAATTCTGATAGCAGCTAATGTGATTTTTGTCCCTGGTCCAAAAATTGCGGATGCACCATTATTATATAAAAATTCATAATCCTGAGGAGGAATAACTCCTCCTATTACAACAATAATGTCTTCTCTTCCGAGTTTTTTCAATTCTGAAATTAGTTTTGGTACTAATGTTTTATGACCTGCTGCAAGGGAACTAATTCCAATAACGTGGACATCGTTTTCAACTGCCTGTCTTGCTGTTTCTTCAGGAGTTTGAAAAAGTGGCCCTATATCTACATCAAAACCCATATCAGCATAAGCAGTAGCGACAACTTTGGCACCTCTGTCGTGTCCATCCTGTCCCATCTTTGCAATTAATATTCGAGGTCTTCGACCTGCTTTTGCTGCAAAGTCATCTGTCATTTTTCTGATTGTATCCATATCTTTATTGTTTCCATATTCACTTTTATAAACTCCAGATACAGCTTTTGTAGTTGCTTGAAATCTTCCCCATACTTTTTCGAGGGCGTAGGAAATTTCACCTAAGGTTGCTCTAACTCGTGCTGCCTTAATGGCAAGTTCTAATAAATTCTCGTTCCCCTGTTCTGCACATTTTGTTAAATTTTCAAGTGCTATCTTTACTTCGGATTCATTACGTTCGGATTTTACTTTTTGAAGTCTACGAATCTGAGTTTCTCTGACTGCTGTGTTATCTATTTCAAGGATATCAATAGGATCTTCTTTATCAAGACAGTATTTATTAACTCCAATAATTGCTTCTTTACCAGAATCAATTCTAGCCTGGCGTCTTGCTGCCGCTTCCTCAATGCGTAATTTGGGAATTCCCGCTTCAATTGCTTTTGTCATTCCTCCATAGGACTCAATTTCGATAATATGTTCCCATCCTTTTTTTAATAAAGCGTCTGTTAAAAACTCTACATAATATGATCCTCCCCATGGATCGATAACTTTGCAAATGTTTGTTTCATATTGAAGGTAAAGTTGAGTGTTTCTTGCAATTCTTGCTGAGAAATCAGTTGGAAGAGCTATCGCTTCATCGAGAGAGTTAGTATGAAGTGATTGAGTATGTCCTAATGCTGCAGCCATTGCCTCCACACAAGTTCTAATTACATTATTGAAAGGATCTTGTTCTGTTAAACTCCATCCAGAAGTTTGAGAATGTGTCCTGAGAGCCATTGATTTTGGGTTTTTTGGATTAAACATCTTAATGAGCTTCGCCCATATAACTCTTGCAGCACGTAATTTTGCTATTTCCATAAAATAGTTCATTCCTTCTGCCCAGAAAAATGAAAGTCGTGGTGCAAATGCATCAATATCAATACCAGCATTAATTCCTGTTCTCACATATTCAAGACCATCAGCAAGGGTATAAGCCATTTCAAGATCTGCTGTTGCTCCTGCTTCTTGCATATGATATCCTGAGATGCTTATACTATTGAACTTTGGCATATATTGCGAGGTAAATTTAAATATATCGGCAATAATTCTCATTGATTGTTCCGGAGGATATATATATGTATTCCGAACCATATACTCTTTCAAGATATCATTTTGTATTGTCCCAGATAGCTGTTCAGGCTTTACACCTTGTTCTTCAGCGGCTACTATGTAAAATGCAAGAATTGGTAGTACTGCTCCATTCATTGTCATTGATACTGACATTTTATCCAACGGAATTCCATCAAATAATATTTTCATATCTTCCACAGTATCAATAGCAACTCCTGCTTTACCAACATCCCCTATAACACGGGGATGATCTGAATCATAACCCCTATGAGTTGCAAGGTCAAATGCAATAGAAAGCCCCATCTGACCTGCAGCAAGATTCCTTCTGTAAAAGGCATTACTTTCTTCAGCTGTTGAAAATCCTGCATATTGTCTAATTGTCCACGGTCTCTGAATATACATTGTTGCATAAGGACCTCTTAAATACGGAGGTATTCCTGCCATAAAATCCAGATGTTCAGCATTCTTGATATCTTCCCAGTCATACAGTGGAAATACATCAATCTGCTCCATTGTTCTCCATACAAATTCTTCCAAACTTTTTCCTGTTTCTTCTTCAAATTTCTTTTGCCATTCTTCCTTACTTAATGCTAATGCTTTTGTATTTAGTTCGATTTTTAAAAAGTCAGGTTTCATTGTATTTTTATATTAATTCAAGAATAGAGTTTAGTTTTGAATAAACATCATCACCAAGATAAATAAAATTATCTACTCCAGCTTTTCTATAATTGTCTACATCATCTTTCGGATATCCAGCAAGAATAACTATTGCATCTGAATATGCTTTTTTTAGCGCATTAGTTAAAGATGGAACTATTTCTTTATAAGTTTTATCATCAGAACAGATAACAAAAACTTTTCCTTCAAAACTTTTTGCACTTTCAATGATATTTGAAATTGAATTGAAACCTGAAGGATATATCACATTAAATCCTCCAACTTCAAAAAACTCTTTTGCAAAATCAGCTCTTGCTTTATACTCAGAAAGTGTTCCATAAGGGATAAGGTAGACAGAAGGTGTTTTTCCTGTTGTATTTTTAATTTTAAGTGATTTTTGTCTTAGTGAAAAAAATAAATCTGCAGGGCTTAGTGGTTGTAAAGTTATAAATTCAAGTTTCTTTTCTTTTCTGTTTCTTATTGTGGTGGAAATTTCAGATATTGTTGCTCCATCGAGTAAAGCATCAATTATAGCATTAAAAAGATCTAATGTTCCTTTTCCAATCATAACTCTTATTTTTTCAAGATTAGGTTTTATTTTTCTTTGTTCTTGTCTTTGAGCAAGTTCCCTAATTCTTTGAATGGCAAATTCATTTTTGTTAAATGTTTTAAACTCCAGAGTTTGCTCTTTTACATTTGCATATAGGTTTGTACCGATCAAGACATCTTTGCGTCTTTTATAATTCCCCAGTCTAAGATTATTGGTTTCCATTAGTTCTTTTTGTATAGATGAATTTAAAAGTGATTTATACATACCACCATTTGAAAGAATGTCTTGGAATTTTTTCCATACTAATTGAGCTATTTGTTCAGTCAAAGTTTCGACATAATATGATCCTCCAGCAGGATCAATCACCTGTGCGAGATGTGCTTCTTCTTTCAGAATAATTTGGGTATTACGGGCTATCCTTCGTGAGAATTCGTCTGCATATCCAAATTTTAAATCAAAAGGATGTGTTGTAATACTATTTGCCCCTCCTATTATAGCAGAAAAAGTTTCTGTCGTAGTCCTAAGCATATTAACATAGGGATCGGTGAAAGTAAGGTTATATTCTGAGGTAACCGAATGAATAAACATTTTAGAGCAATCTTGACTCCCTCCATAGTGCTTGATAATATTATTCCATAGTATTCTTGCAGCTCTAAGTTTTGCAATTTCAGTAAAGAAGTAAGGTCCTATTCCAAATGTGAATTTGATTCTTGGTGCAATTGTGTTTATATCCAAGCCTCTATCCAATAACATATTTATATATTCAACAGCTGTTGCGAGTGAATAAGCAAGCTCTTGAATGGCTGTTGCTCCAGCATTGTGATAATGAGTGGAATTTATATTTATTGAAAATAAATTAGGTAAATTATTTTTGCAGTATTCAGTTGTTATTTTCATACAATCAAATATTGTATTCAACTCTGTCGGTAGGTAACCATATTGAACAGCAAATCCATAAGGATCAATCTCTATTCCACCTCGAACTTTTGCAGGGTCAATATTCTCTTTCCTGATATAAGCTGAGAGAAGTGACAATGCTAATAACCCTCCATATCCCGAATCAATGTATAGAGGATATTCTATTATATTGATTCCTGATAACAAATTATAAAAATCGTTAAGGTCAAAAATTGAAGTCCCATCTACACCAATGCCACTTTCAGTTGTTGGAACACTCGCAGTTTTAAAAGTAAGATCTGGTTTGATAGTAATTACATTTTGTCCTTTTTCAATGTCCTGTTTTAGTGCTTCGTTCGCCTCCTTTGGTGAGGGATAAGGTAAAAATTGATTTATTTCCCACTCTTTGCACAAATAACCACAACTGGAGGTTCCCCTTACAAAGTTAGGGAATCCAGGTTTACTAATTAGAAATTCAAGATTCTTTAAATCTTCACGTGTATATATTGGTTTCAGAGTTATTCCTTCATAAGTTGTGGTAAAAAGTTTTTTTTCAAAATCCACTCCTTTTAATTCCTTCTCAGCAACAGTTTTCCACTCTTCGTAGGTTGTTGAGTTAAAATCTGAACTTAATGAGAAATCTTTTGGTAACTTGGTCATAAGATTTTTATAAATTATTTAAATATCATAATAATTTTGCAGAATTAAAATTCAAAAAAGACCATCTTTTTTAAAGAAAGTCTGGCAGGGAAATTGCATTGAAAAATTTTCATTAATGTAAAAAATTTTACACCTTTGAAAAAAATATGTTGAAAAAGTAAAAAAATAATAGTATATTATGATAAACAAATGGAGGAATATAATGGTTGCAGTATTGGTATTTTTAGCAATAATGTTTATGGTCATTGTTGATATTATGATTATTAGGGCAAGCAAAGCTTCTGCTGTAGCATATGCACCTTTGACAAGTCCACCCGTTTTTGGTAAAAAAAGTCTTTTAGCCCCCGATGAATTACTTTATTCGAAGTCCCATATATGGCTCAAAAAAACCAACAGTGGTTTCCTGTCTGGTTTGGACGATTTCTTATTACATACATTGGGAAATGTACGAATTGTTAACATTGTTAAACCAGGTTCAATACTAAGAAAAGGTGATGTTATTATGGATGTTGAATTTGACTCAAAGAAGCTTACTTTACGTTCTCCTTTCTCGGGAAAAGTGGTGAACTCAAACATAACTCTTCTTAATAAACCTTTAAAGGACTCATATAATAATTGGATTTTAGAATTTGAGTCAGCAGACTTATCAGTAACTGATTTTATCAGTGGAGAAAAAGTTTCATCCTGGTTAAAAGAGGAATTTAAAAGGCTTAAAGATTTTTTGAGTTTTGAAACTATGAATCCATTGTTGGAAGGGGTAATGATGTATGATGGTGGTTATGTTGTCGAAGGTGTCTTGAGTTTGCTTGATGAAAAGGGAATCAGGAATTTTGAGGATAGATTTCTTAGGCCGTAAACATAATTTTTAAATGGCTTTACGAGTTTTTAATAAGCTGAGTATAAAGCTTTTCCTCGTTATCTCAGCTGTATTGATTGTAATTTTTACAATTTACACGTACATTATTGTTGTTAACCTGCAGGAAAATATCACCTCCTTATACAGACAGACTGCCTACAATATGAGTGATATTATCAAGCGTTCAACACGTTATAGCATGTTTTACAACAAACGGGAAGATATTCATGAAATTATCAGAACAATTGGAAATGAACCAGGTGTAAAAAGTGTAAGGGTATATAATAAAATTGGAACTATAGTATATTCTGCGGATGAAAGCGAGTTGAATAAAAAAGTTGATATTAATGCAGAAGCTTGCAATGTATGTCATAGTTCAAATGAAAGTTTTTCTGAAGCTATTTTAAAAGATAGCATCCGAATTTTTAAGCTCAAAGATGAAAGGCTTTTAGGTCTTATTAATCCTATTAAAAATGAGAAAGATTGTTATACTTCTGATTGTCATGCACATAATGAAAGTAGTAAATATCTCGGTGTACTTGACGTTGTTATTTCTATGCAAAGTGCGGATGCTGTAATTAACTCTGCTAAGAAAACAATAATTTTTGATTCTATATTGCTAACAATTGCTATTAGTGCAATTGCTGGTTTGTTTTTCTATATTGTAGTAAATAAACCTCTAAAGAAGTTGCAAAAAGGTATTGATGAACTTGGACAGGGAAATCTTGATTATCGGATTGAAGTGAATTCTCGGAATGAACTTGGTATTATTGCCTCAGAATTTAATGAGATGGCGCGTAAATTGTCCATTGCATATAATGAAATTAAAAAGTGGTCTGAGACACTAAACGAAAAGGTAGAAGAAAAAACAGAAGAACTTAAAAGAGTTTACTCTCAAATTGTTCAGATTGAAAAACTTGCATCTCTTGGGAAACTTTCAGCGACAGTAGCACATGAATTAAATAATCCTCTTGAAGGCATCCTTACATATAGCAGGCTTTTAGCTA
>Ga0272448_1000609_pt1 | contig 53998 bp, 46 predicted proteins | sample YNPCB0191_FD_202220 | JGI IMG/M metagenome (GOLD analysis project Ga0272448, IMG submission 202220) | Hot spring sediment microbial communities from Yellowstone National Park, WY, United States - YNP-CB-019-1 | ecosystem: Environmental > Aquatic > Thermal springs > Hot (42-90C) > Sediment... | reverse complement strand
GCAGTGGTACCTATTTGAGTAAAGCTTGATAGTGGTTCAGCAGTAAGTTTACGCTCTATCTTAAAGCCAAACTCATTATCAGCCTTGTCTGTCCATTGAAGTACCATAGTTGAATTAGTGATGTTCGCAGCAGGTATAATCAGGTCAACAGGTGGTTGGGGTGTGGCTGCCAGAGTAGTAAAATTACCTGTTTTTTGAGCTGTTTCTGTCTCGGTTGTGCTTCTTGCTCGATAGTAATAAAGAGTCTGGGGTTGTAGATTATTTATTGCTACACTATGGTCAGTTGTCTCCAAACCACTTCCGACGGAAGTGCCAAATTTATCAGTTAATCCATAATCTATCCAAGATGAGGACGGTTTATTTGTTTGCCAATTTACAGTAGCTGAAGTAGACTTAAGTTGAATAGTTGGATTGGCTACAAAAGCCAATGGCTCATCACTGTAAACACTAACTGCTCCTGCAACAAGTTCAATATATGAGATAGGATTGCCTGAGGTATCTACTCCAGTTAGATTGGTTATCTCCAGAGGAATAATGCCACTGGCGCCATTTTTAATTTGAAAGGTGATTAAAGCCAGTGCCCCATTATTTAAAGGGATGGTGTAATCGGTCCCAGCGATTACAAAATTTAACCTTGCGCCTGACGGATTACTTAAGTCGTTATAATAATTAAGTGTTTTAGTCTCACCTACAGCGCTACCCTTTTGGACCCCAACCACACTAAGCCTGCTTGCATCATAGCTCAATTTAAAGTCACACATTGATAGAAATGTTGGGGGAGAATTGGTTAGATTGATAGCAATAGTAACCTCCTGTCCTACATTACCTGCCTTTTTCTCAACTAATAGCTGGACCGCCTCAGCCCCTAAGGCATAGGTAAATGTAAAACAGACCAGCATCACTAAGCTTATGAGTTTTCTGAAGGTAATTTGTTTTAGATAATTACTTTTCATGTTCCTCTCCTTGTTTTTGTTGGTTAATTGATTTATTTTTTTTACCCATTTTATCTTTTCTACAACAATAATAAAAAAACCAAGCTTTTATATCTTCGGTAGCTTGGCTATCTTCGTCAGGTTATTAACCGCGTTATCGGTACGCCTGGCAGTCTTCCGTGGCGAAGACCCATAGCTTTGCGCCCCTAGGTCACCCTAGGTTTGCCACCACCGTCATTTCGGTGGTTCCGCCTAATTAAACTCCTGGCGGATTTTCGGATATTTTTAATGCTACAAAAAGTGTAACCCAATAATGGTTTTTTATCAAGGGTTAAAGTTAATTTTTTTGAAAGCGGTTTCTTCTTTAGGGCAGGTGAAACTAAATTTTTTAGCGGATTTTCAACCCAAGTCAACAGGCCATATTTTAATTTTTTTCCTTAAGGGATAATTATTTTTTGGAGATTTTATTATTCAAAAAAATTTTTTTATGGTAAAATTAAAATACCAAATCGTCAATAAAAATAGCAGAAGAAAACGAAATTCTTTTTTAAGTTTGGAGGAAAGAAATGGCAGAGGACAGAAGAAAATACCCCCGATTTGATATTTGCGCAAAGATTAGGTTTAAGCAGGCAGAAGAAAAATCCTTTAGTTCTAATGGTTCAGCAAAGAATATTAGCGCAGAAGGTTTTTGTTTTACCTGTAGTGAAAAATTAGCCCCCAAGACAATTTTAGATGTTGAAATTGTTGAAAAAGGATTAGAGTCCTCTCCGCTTAAGGTTAGGGCAGAAGTAGTCTGGTGCTATAAGTCTGGCCGCCAAGATAGTCAGGGAGCCGAACTATACGATGTTGGCTTAAAAGTATTAGATGTAAGAAGCAGCGATGAGGCACGCTTTACAATTTTATACTGCGATAGAATGTTAGCAGAGATAAAAAGCTACTTACGAATTTAGTTCGGCAAAATCATTGAAAAGTTCTTGCGCCGACACAGCTGATTTTTCCAGAGGCAAATTAATGGCGAATCAAAAAGAGCGATTTTTTAAAATTAGAGATACTTTAGTTTTTGTCTTATTTTTAAATTGGGCGGTTGCGTTAATTAAGATAATTGTTGGCTACTTATCTAACTCTACCGCTATTCGCGCTGACGGATTCCACTCCGTATCCGATGGTTTATCTAATGTCTTAGGGTTAAGTGGTATTTGGTTTGCCTCCCAACCCATTGATACAGATCATCCCTACGGCCATAAGAAATATGAGACCCTTGCCTCTTTAGGTATAGCCTTTCTTTTATTTATGGTTAGTTTTGATATAATCTCAAATGCCTTTGTCCGTTTTTTTAATCCAGTTTTACCCAAACTTAATGCGGTCAGTTTTATTATTATGATAGTGACATTAGGTGTCAACATCTGGGTGGTTAACTACGAGATGAAAATTGGCAAAGATTTAGATAGCGATATTTTAATCTCAGATAGTGCTCACACTCGCGCGGATGTTTTATTGACGTGCTCAGTTATAATAGGGATGGTAGTAATCAAATTGGGGCATGCCATTGTGGACCCCATAGTGGCAGTAATCATCTCTTTTTTTATTGCCCATTCGGCCATAGATATTTTAAGAAAGGGTTCAAAGGTTCTCTGCGACCAGATAGCCATTGATAGCAAAATAATTGAAGATTTAGTAAAAAAAGTAGAAGGGGTAATTGCCTGTCACAAGATTAGAACTAGAGGCCGTCGAGATGATATACACATTGATTTGCACATTCAATTAGCCGATCAAACTCCTTTGGTTAAAGCCCATCAGATTAGCTATAGGGTAGAGGAAGAAATTAAAAAGCAGATCCCTGGCGCTACCGATGTTGTGGTTCACATTGAGCCAGCGGAAGATAAAAATAAGCCAAATATTAAATAGCCCAAATAGACGCCTAAGATTTGGATTGCAAGCAAGACACTTCTTTGTTATATTGAAAGACAAGATGAAATCAAACAAAAATATAATTTTTCTGGTAACAATTATTCAACTTTTGATTATGGCGTTGGGTGAGATTTTAACTTCGGGTTGCTCTATGTTAAAGAATGTGCCCGAAATTATTGTCGGAGACTATATGGGCTCATTAGAGAAGGCACGGCAAAAAGGCCAGTCTAAAATTTTTGACTGCAAGATTGATGATTGTTTTGATAGGATTTTGGTGATTTTAAGTCAGATGCAAGCAGATATTCTAAAAACAGATATCTTTGGATATAAAATTATGGCTGTAGTCAGTCGTAAGCCACTTTCAAAAGTCGAAAATGAAAACAATGTTAATACAGCCGATGTGGGTATTTTTCTTAGCCAGACTTCCGATGGAAAAACCAAAGTAGAGGTTAGCTCCTTAAGTTCGATTTTTGTCAATTATGTTGCAGAGACCATCTTTTCAAAATTAGAATTCGAAGGAAAGAGATGAATAATCTATTCTCCATTCAACACCGCCGATTTATAAATTCAAAGATAAAAAGCCAGGATTTTTTTTATTATTAGACAAAAAAGATGTGTGGAATTGTAGGTTATATTGGTGAAAGAGAAAGCATAGGTATTCTTTTAGAAGGATTAAAACGATTAGAATATCGCGGCTACGATTCTTGCGGTATAGTTGTTATCGAAAATCACAGATTTTATATTGCGAAAAATACCGGCAAGATTAATGATTTGATAAAACAGCTAAAAAACAAAAAGCTGCCCAATTCTACTATAGGGATAGCCCATACCCGTTGGGCAACACACGGCGCCCCTAATAAAACCAATGCCCATCCCCATTGTGATTGCAAATTAGAATTTGGCATTGTCCACAACGGAATTATCGAGAACTACCTCGAATTAAAAAAACAGCTAATTAAAGAAGGCCACCGTATAGTTTCGCAGACCGATACTGAAATAATCGCCCACCTTATAGAAAAATTCTATAAGGGTGATTTTAAAGAGGCTTTTTTGAAGACGTTAAACCATCTAATTGGTAGCTTTGCCTTAGCGGCAATTTCCCTAAGGGAGATAGACAGAATTCTTTTTGCCCGACGCTCCAGCCCATTGATTATTGGCGTTGGTACCAATGAAAATTTCTTGGCCTCCGACGTGCCGGCAATACTTTCTTATACCAATAAGGTTATTTATTTAAAAGATGAGCAGGCCGGCCAGCTCACCAAGTCTTCTATTGAGATTTTTGATTTCAAGGGAAGGCCTCAAAAATTTAATATCGAGAAGGTTCTTTGGAGTGCTGAAAGCTCGCAGAAATCCGGTTACCCTCATTTTATGCTCAAAGAAATTTATGAACAACCGGATGTGAGTAAGAAACTTTTTAATCTCGGTATAACATTTGATAAAAATTTGCAGAGGATTTTAAGCAGGGTTACAAATTTTTATATCATTGCCTGCGGGACCGCCTATCACGCCGGCATGGTTGGTAAGTACATTATTGAGAAGCTAACCAATATTAGCGTAAACGTTGACCTCTCCAGTGAATTTCGCTATCGTTCTCCGATAATCCAGAAGAATTCCATTGTCATTGCCATAAGCCAATCTGGCGAGACCGCTGATACCCTAGCCGCAGTCCGTCAGGCCAAAAGAGAGGGCGCTAAAATTATCTCTATCTGCAATGTAGTTGGCTCGACATTGACGAGAGAATCCGATTATGTTTTTTATACCCATGCCGGGCCAGAGATTGGGGTGGCCTCTACGAAGGCCTATACAGCGCAGCTGGTGGTTTTGTATTTATTTGCCTTGCGCCTTGCCGAATTAAAAAATACCATCTCAAAACAGGCGCTTTTTACTTTAACAAGGGCCTTGTCGATGATTTCTCTTCAACAACAGCAGATTTTAAAAAATCAGGTAAGATATATCTCTTCCGTTGCCCAGCGCCATCATAATTTTGGAAGCTTTTTATTTTTAGGAAGAAATATTAATTATCCCTCAGCATTAGAAGGGGCATTGAAGCTAAAGGAGATATCTTATATTCCAGCTGAAGGCTATGCAGCTGGAGAAATGAAGCACGGCCCAATTGCCTTAATCGACGAATATCGCGCAGTGGTCTGCATTGCTATCGAATCACCAATTTACGAGAAGATGGTTTCTAACATTCAAGAGATAAAATCGCGCAAAGGGAAAATTGTAATTATAGCTACTGAAGGCAATAAGGAGATAAAAGACCTATCTAAAGAGGTTATCTATATTCCAAAAACGCAAGAATTGCTTTCCCCGCTCCTAGTCGCCTTACCGCTACAGCTATTTGCCTATTATGTTGCGGTAAGACGCGGTTGCGATGTTGACCAACCAAGAAATTTGGCAAAGTCCGTAACTGTAGAGTAGTAGTTTAATAATGATTGCGCCAAAAGAAATTGATTTTTGAAAGAGAAAGACAGAATTCTTATTTAAAATGTTATACATTGTTGCTACGCCAATAGGTAACCTCTCAGATATTACCTATCGGGCTTTAGAGATTTTAAAGCAGGTTGATTTGATTGCTTGCGAAGATACGCGTCAGACAAAAAAACTTACCGAACATTTTAATATCACCACACCCTTAACCAGCTACTACGAACATAATAAATTAAGTAAAGGACAATATCTTCTTGGACTTCTACAGCAGGGCAAAAATATTGCCTTAGTCTCAGATAGCGGCACACCGGGTATTAGCGATCCCGGTTTCCATCTGGTTAGGCTGGCATTAGAAAATAACATAGAAGTAGAGCCAATTCCTGGTGCCTGTGCACTGGTTGCGGCCCTGAGTGCTTCAGGCATTCCCGGCAATAGATTTATTTTCGAGGGATTCTTGCCGAAAAAAAGTGGTGGTCGCAAAAGAATCTTGTCGGAATTAGCTAAAATTAATAGGGCAATCGTCCTCTACGAATCTCCCTTTCGACTTTTACGCTTATTGAATGAAATTTTCGAAGTCTTTGGTAACATCGAGGTCACAGTGGCTAGAGAATTGACTAAGAAATTTCAGCAGATAAAGAAAGATAAAGTAAATACGCTTTTAGATTATTTTAGTAAGAGAAAAATTCGAGGCGAAATAGTAGTTATTATAAATATCCCAAATATCCGAGCTTGTTATGAGACTTAATCTATTTAAAATTTAAATAATTTCACCTCCCACCGTAGCTAAATTCTAAAAAATTCACCCCAGACCATCCAAATAAATTCAAAAAATAATACTTTACAATAATTACTATAAGTGCTATACTTCTTAGTGCATATTGTATTTATTAGACTTATTTATATATACTTATAAATACTTATAAAAGATTGTCTAAGATATGAAACAGTTTTTAACAGCATTAGAGATAAGCAAAAAATTTAATCTCTCCTACCAAACCCTTAACTACTACACTAATCTAGGGCTTTTGCATTCTGTGAAAAGAGAACAAAATAAGCGCCTCTACTCTGAGGAAGAGGTAAGGGAGAGGTTGACTAAAATTAATGAGCTAAAAAACAAAGGCTATCCTTTAAAGATAATTGCTGAAATGTTGAATGGTCAGATAGCTACTTAAATCGCAAGATGAGTTATTATAAAATATTAGGATTTCAGAAAGAACCATTTTCCACAAGCCCCGATCCAGAATTTTTCTATGAGACCAAAGAACACGAGTACGCCTTGACGAACATAATGATTGAGTTGAGACTTAAGCGAGGCCTGAGTGTAATCTTAGGGGATGTTGGCACAGGGAAGACTACTCTTAGCCGAAAACTCAGCCAACTCCTCAAAGAAAGAGATGATTTTATTTTGAATGTGATAATGGACCCTGTCTGCGAATCCGAAAATATGTTTTTAAAGCAGCTCTGCAGGGGATTTGAAATCCCCGTCGATATACTTAGCACCAGCACCTTAGAGCTAAAGGAGGAGCTACAAAGGTTTTTGTTACAGAAAGGCATTCACGATAACAAGACCGTAGTTTTGGTTGTTGATGAGGCCCAGAAATTAGATGATAAGTCGCTGGAAATCTTACGGGTACTACTTAATTATGAAACCAATGAGTTTAAGCTGTTACAATTAATCCTATTCGGTCAGATGGAATTCTATGCCAAGATTATCAGTATTCCTAATTTTTTAGATCGCATAAGCTTTAAATATGTTTTGAATCCTTTAGATGAACAGGAGACAAAAGAACTTATTGAGTTTCGGATTCGCCAAGCCGGCTATCGCGCCAATACAAGTTTATTTTTAGATGAGGCATTGCAGGAGATATATTTTTATAGCCGTGGCTATCCCCGTAAGATTGCAATGATTTGCCACAAGGCATTAAAGCAATTAGTGATGAAAAATAGGTATGTTGTGGAGAGGGACATTATTCAAGAGATTGTCAATCAAGAAATAAAATCTGGCTGGTTAAAAAACCCAGCTGATTTATTGATAAACAAATAAAGATTTGACCCGGAATTTTTAAAACCTATAAAGCCATTTTATTCTTAAATCCAAATATGAATAAAAAACCTTCGCCGGAGAAAGAGCTGCTAAAGATAATCGAAGACCCCGGCAGTTTAAAAAAAGGCAACCTAAATCGCAGAAACATATTAGGGAAGATATCCTTTGGTTTTTTAAAAGGAAAACTTTCTTTTTTTTTTAAAAATAAGAAACTCATTGATTTTGGCAAGCAGCGTTTTTCGATTAAGACACTTAACTTGGCCTTAGTTTATCTTTTGGCCATTTGTTTGGTAATATTGGGTGTAAATTTCATAGTTAAAAAACGGCAATATAATAAAAAGATTAATCTCGATATCTATCCAGAACAGGTACAAGTTGAGGTGAAAGCAGTAGAATCGGTTTTAGAACCGTTAGATAATTATTTAGACATAATAAAGAAAAGGGATATTTTTAAGCCACAAGCTGCTGTTAAAAAAGAGCCAAAGGTTGAGGAGACCCAACCTAAAAAAGAAGAGGAGAAGCCCAAGGAGCCGACAATAAAAGAATTAATCTCTGATTATTCATTAGTAGGCATATCTTGGTCAGATAATCCAGACGCAATGATTGAAGACTCAAAAGAAAAAGTAACCTATTTTTTTAAAGAAGGCCAAACGTTAAAAAACGGCGTGAAAATCAAAAAGATATACAAAGACAAGGTAATCCTTGAATATAAGCAACAAGAGGCTACCCTTGAATAAAAAATTTCTGAGAAACTTTATCTATCCGATTTATTTAGTAGTTTTAATACAGGCGGCTTCGGCATCGGCTGTCTTATCAAAAGTATCTGCTGAAGAATCTTCAGCAACTCCATCTTCGCCAAAATCTTATTCTACTGACCAATCCAACCCCTCCCCTTCACAACAAAAAAAGAAAGGCTTAGATGAGGTAATCTCTCTTGACTTACGCAATATGAATATTCAAGATGTTTTCAAATATTTAGCGAGCAAAGGAGACCTAAATATTGTTACTAGCAAAAATGTTTCCGGAAAGGCCTCCCTTACCTTAAATAATGTCTCAATAAGAGATGCCTTGGAGATTATTCTACTCTCTAATGATTTAGCCTATATTGAAAAGGCAGGCAATATCATCTATATAATGACCAACGCTGAATATGAGGCAATCTACGGAAGAAAATTTATGGAGAATCTGAAGGTAAAGATACTGCGCATTCAATACGCGCGGCCTAGCTATGTATTCTCGGTATTGAGCAATCTAAAAAGCAGTTTAGGTAAAGTTATTTTAGATGAGGATACCGGCTCAATAATGATTGTGGATACCCAAGAAAAGATAGACCAGTTAGAAAAAGTGCTCATCCAATTAGAATATAAACTACAGACAAAGACATATCCAATTAAATATGCCGATCCAGCTGATATCGAAGCAAAACTTAAATCGCGGCTCGATGCAAAAAGCGTTGGCACAATCCAGGCCGACACCCGCTCCAAACAGGTAATAATCTCAGCCCTGCCAGAGCGGTTAAAAGAGGTTGAAGAGCTAATTAGCCAATTAGACAAACCCACAAAGGTAGTTTTGATTGAGACCAGAATCTTAAGTATCAAGCTAGAACCTACCTATGAGATGGGGATTGATTGGGAGGGGTTATTTGGCAGATTGAATATGAAGAGTAAGTTTCCTGCAGGCGCAACATCAAATGTTGGAGTAGTCGGCTATGGAAACCTCCAGAGCGATAACAATGTAATTATAGAATTAAAGGCATTAGAGCAAGTTCAGGACGTAAAACTCCTAGCCAATCCGCGCATAACTGTTATTGACAGTCAAGAGGCCAGCATTCACATTGGCGATAAATTGGCTTACACAACCTCAACAACCACTACTGGAACATCCACCTCTACCACAGCCGAGAGCGTTACCTTTGTTGATGTAGGAATTAAACTCAATGTTGTGCCCAAAATTAACGACGACGGTTACATAAACATTTCTATAAAGCCGGAGATTTCCTCAAAGACAGGGGACTTTATTTCCGAATCGACTAAAAATAAATTTCCACTGATTAATACCACTACTGCAGAAACCAATGTTTTGGTAAAAGACGGAACAACCATTATCATCGGCGGCCTTCGTAAAGACGAGCGCACCCATATAGTCTCAGGTGTCCCCATTTTAAAGAGGATTCCCCTATTAGGGGCACTTTTTAGATATGATAAAGACGCAATTACCAAACAAGAAATTGCAATCTTCTTGACCCCGCATATTATAACTCCGGACGTTGATTATTTGGAAGAAGACACCCAGATAAAACAGCCAAAAGAGGAAAAACAAGACGTTTATATTCAGACATTAAATTTATTACAGAGTCGCCAGCAACCAAAGAAGTAATTGTTTGTTTTAAATGTTTTAGTTATGGCTTAATGCTGGATAAAAAAGATAGAATTTAACAATGGGTGATTTTATAAAACTTATAAGGCAGATATTTTTGGTCAGATTGGCTATATTAGTCTGCTTATGGTTATTGTTAAGAGGAGAGTCTTATATGGCAGTTGCCCAAGAATCAAGCAAAGTTGCACCAGAAAAAGAAATAGACTATTTCCAGATAAAGAAATCTCCCCAGCAGCGCGTAGATGATTCCTATGAGCAGTTTAAAAGACAATCCACTGTGGATGGCGCTTTAACCAACTGGGAAGATAGGGTAGGCAAAAAAGCAAAAGCCAAACCCTACTATAATATAGGTAATATATTGTTTGAAGAAGGCCGCTATAAAGAAGCAGTAGAATATTATAAGAAGGCCATAAGCATTGACCCCGAAGACAAGGAATCTTATTATAATTTAGGGGTAATCTATGATTGTTTTTTACCAGATAACAAAAAGGCAGTTTATTATTTTAGCCAATACCTAAAACTCGCTATCGATGCCACAGATGCTAGCTATGTTCGAAATCGAATTTCCCAGATTCGCATTAGGTCTAAGTTAGGGATTTCTAAGACAATCCGCTCAATTTCAGATGGTGCTGATAAAAGGTAAAAATAGGTATTTTTACGATTTTCAGCCAGCGCAGCTGAGGCCCCATTTGGTTTAAAGAAAACGCTTGCTCTTTTGTAGCAGAATTTGTTGAAAAGCCACTTGAACCGTTATACACTTAAAGTAGAAAAAGAAAAAAGCGATTGGGAATAAGAAAATGAAGAAAATATATTTAAAAATTTCTCTTTGCTTTGCAATATGGCTATTTTTATGGCTTATCCCTAATCAGGCGTTGGCGAATAATCTTCAGATTACCAATGTCCGCTTAGGAGAGATTGATTCTTCGAATAGTCAGGCTGAGATTATCTTTGATGTAAGCTGGGAAAATAGCTGGCGGGATAATAATAATTACGATGCAGCTTGGATTTTTGCTAAATATTCAACAGATGGTGGCAATGGTTGGTCTCATTGCAAGTTAAAGCCAACAGGACATAATGTTGGCGATGGAGATTCTTTGGAAATCAAGGTTGCCGGTGATAATTTCACAGGGTTTTTTATTCAGCCAACAACAACTCCTATTAATAATCAGGTCCAAACACACGGAGTAAAATTAATTTGGGATATTAGTAATATAGATGCAAATATAATAAAAAGTGAGAAGCTAAGGATTAAGGTTTTTGGAATAGAAATGGTTTATATACCCCAAGGAAGTTTTTATGCAGGGGAAAGTGCTACAATTGATGTTTTAGGATACGACTACGTATGGCATAGTTGCAGGCCGCCATTAGTTGATACTTTCCCTACCGGACACTTCACTAAAGTTAAGTATGCCGGTGGTAGTGGTAGTTGTTCTTTCACCTGGGATTACTTTTATATTAGTAATGGCGAGATAAAATACGGTCCTTATTATTCACCAAGCAACGTAGAGGTACTTGATTGGAATCCTGCACTTTCTGGAGAATTAAGTGGTTGGGATAATGGGAGTTATTATTACTCCTACCCTAATTTTTATCTAACCATTAATTCTAACTTCCCTCGTGGCTATGATGCTTTTTACATTATGAAATATGAGGTTTCCCAAAAGCAATATTGCGATTTTTTGAATACAATTAGTAGTGCAAATTCATATTATCGCGGGAATAATGATCCCGGCGTTCGTTATTTTATCAAGAAACATCCTAATATTGGATTTTATGGTTGTGATGCGAACGACAACAACGTTTTTGATGAAACAGATGATGGTCAGTTTGTTGCTTGCGGATATATTAGTTGGGATGATGCTTTTGCTTATTTAAATTGGGCAGGATTAAGACCAATGACTGAACTTGAATTTGAAAAGGCCTGTCGAGTCGCAAATCCGTCTTCCAGACCAACACCAAACGCCTATATTTGGGGGTATGATTATGGTTTAGTATTAGTTAGTGGAATAGATAATGCAAATTGCTCAAATGAGGTACCTAGTAATAATGGTAATAATGCCAATGTTGTGGGAGGAATAGGAAAACCCTTACGAGTAGGAGCACTTGCTGCTAAGGCAAGCTCCCTGAGTCCATCGACAACTGGCGCAAGTTATTATGGCGTAATGGAGCTAATTGGAAATATGGCTGAACTGGTAATAAGTATCTGTAGAAAGTCATCAGACCTGTCCTTTGATGGTAGCCATGGAACCGGTGACGTTACTCTTCCTAACAACAGCTGGAGTGGTGCAAAGAGCCATAGTTACGTAAGGGGCGGCTCGTTTATAAATACTCAAACAGAAGATGGAAACGAAGGATGTTTTCGCGTATCATATAGAAAAGACGTAGGTAAAGATCCCGGAAACAATAATAACAATAATAGGGATAGCTATGTTGGTTTTCGAGGAGTAAGAACAGCCCCAACCCAATAGGAATATAATAGAAAGGAAAGAAGATGTTGGCTAATTTTTATAATTTAGGAATAAAGCAAAGAAGGATTAGAGCAGAAAAGAAGATGTTGGTGGTTTTGATTATTGCGTTATTGGTTTTTGGATTTTGCCGCACCAGCTGGGCTTACGGAGTAAATATTTCTGATGTTGAGTTAACAAATCCAGACGCTACACAAAAAATCATTACCATTAAATTTAACATAAGTTGGACGAATTCTTTTCGTTTTTCTAACTTTTATGATGCAGTTTGGGTTTTTGGAAAATATTCTAAAGATGGCACAACCTGGAAGCATATTAAATTAAAAACAGAAGGGCAAAACTGGTGTAGATATCCTTCACCAAACGCTCAGTATAAATATTCTATAAAAACAAATGATCAAACAAATTCGAAGATTTTTGCAAATCTGGAGATTCTTGTTCCATCAGATAAGGTTGGTTGTTTTATTCAGCCAGCAACACAAAATAATAATCAGTATGGAATAAGAGATGTAGATGCTGAGGTTAATATTGTTTGGGATTGGGGTTCGAATGGGTTGCAACCATCCGATAAGGTTAAAGTAAAGTTATTTGCTATTGAAATGGTAAGAATACCTAGGGGTAGTTTTTCTTTGGGTATGACAAGTGATTACTCAACTTCAAACTGCTTTTATAAGTATGGTAGTCCTCCTTCTACTTATCAGATCGGTGGTGAAAGTGCAATTACTCTTATTAAACAAAGCCCTAACCTCTGTTATAGTAACTTATCAGGAAGCGTCACTCTTCCCAACGACTATCCCAAAGGTTATAATGCCTTTTATATTATGAAATACGAAGTGACCCAAAAACTCTATAGTGAATTTTTAAACACAATAGGCTCGTCTTCTAATAGTCGATTTATGAATCAGTTTGGCAATAATAGAAATTTTATAACACAAAGCAATGGGACTTATGGCTGTGATGCGAATAACAATGGTGTGCTTAATGACTATGCCGATGGTCAAGATATTGCCTGCAATTTTTTAAGTATAAATGATGCGCTTTACTTTGCTGATTGGGCTGGCTTACGACCAATGAGTGAGTTTGAATTTGAAAAGGCAGCCAGAGGAGGAGAAAGTGATTCTACGGGTAATTATGTATGGGGAAACCAATTTATTAAATCTTTAGAGGAAATAACTGAAGAATCAACAGCAAGTGAGGCAAAAAACACCTATTTAGCTAACTGTAATATTAAAAATATGCCGAATCCGGGTGGTCCGGTGCGAGTTGGCTTATTTAGCTATTTTAGTGCCGAAGATGCTATGTATAAGGTGATAAAAGAAGACACTCGTAGGATTTTGGCTGGAGCCAGTTATTATGGCGTAATGGAATTAGCGGGAAATGTTGCTGAGATTTGCGTAGGAACAAATTCTGACAGTGTGAGTTTTAAGGGTAGTGAACACGGAGATGGAGATGTCAGTAGCTTGCCTTCCTGGCCTACGGCTGCAAGAGCCTATGGCCTAAGAGGCGGTGGTTGGAGTTCTGAATCAACAACGAGGGCACGAACAGCTGACCGGCAGGATATGAGTTTTTTTGAGAACCGTAGTAAGGAGGACTATAGGGATAGCAATGTTGGTTTTCGCGCAGTGAGAACAGCTCCAGATTAACAAAATTAAAAAGGTAAATTATGAAAATAAAATTAAAACTCTGGTTTAGGTATATTGGAATAAGCGCAGTCTTGTTCTGCGTCTTCTTTGGGTTAGGTGTCTTTAATGTGCACGCTGCCACAGGAGGAAAATATGGTGGTGGTAGTGGCGATGGTTCTGCCTCAGCAACAGCTGTTACTTATCTTGATGGCGGACCAGGCAGGGGCGATTGTGATGCTACTACTAACCGAGAATACTATCTTGGTTTTGGAACCCCAACTAAGCTAATATTTGCTAATGTTCCTGCTGCGGCTAAAGCCTCTGAGGATTTAAGCGCATTTGAAGTTTATGTCTGCGATAATTCAGATAATCCAGTCAAGGTCGATGACTTAGATGGTACAACTATCACCGTATCTTCAGCTTCAAGTGGTTTTGTGGTCAAGGGAACTACTGGAACTACTACTAAACCATACAACAAAGACATCGGAGGGGCTAAATTCGATGATTTATATATTGAACCTACCTCAGCATTACAACTTGCCGATATTAATTTAAAGGCAAGAATTGACAATTACTCGGACATATCTGATGAATTTGTGTCCTCAGTTATAAATCTTAATCAGCCGTTTACGATTATATCTCCTGAACCTGGAGCAGAATTAGTGCAAGATACCACTATTGATATAACGTGGGATAAAGCAACACATACACAATCGCACAATTGTAAAATACAGTACTACGACGGGAACAAATGGCAAACAATTACTACTACCCGTAGCAATAGCTGTACTTGGACGCCATCATTTTCTGGAAACACAAAAATAAAAATTGATGATGTGGAGTCGGAGTCTGGCTATAACTATAGAATCTATTCTGTCGAATCAGGAGAGGTTACTATTAAACCAGGTTATGTGATTAATAGTCCGCAAGCGGGCAATAAGGTAGCTTTTGGCAATAGTTCAGTTCCAATCACATGGGACGTTAAAGGAAATAAAGGTTCTGTAAACATATACCTATCTACAGATGAAGGCAACACCTATTATTCTATAGGAAATAATGATAATAAAAATGGGAGCTTTAATTGGAATACAAATTCGTTACAGATTCCAGATTTTTCTGGTTCTACCACTTGTAAAATAAAAATAGAAGATTCTAGTGATCCTAATGAAACAATTCCTGCTCAGTCTGGAATTTTTACCTTGCAAAAATTAGTTGTAGAGAAACCAGTAGATGTTGATTTAACGAATAACCCCCGATTAGATATTTATTGGAAAGGTCTTTTAAGTGGCGAGTTAAGTGAAAATAAGGCAAAAATAGAGCTTTGCCGCGAAGATACCTGCGAAGAATTGAGCGAACAAAACGTACCTGAGAATGACCAAAATCCGACTCAAATTAAATTATCTTTACCAATCAAAACCTCCCAAAATTATAAAGTGAAGATAACCGCAATCAATAAAGACTCATTCGGTTATACCTGTTCAGTAGAATCAGAACCATTTAAAATCAAAGGGAAGCTAGAGATAACTTCTCCAGGTGCAACGACTGAATGGCCTGTAAACCAACAGCAAATTATAACTTGGAACACAAAGCCAGAAGGAGAAGGATATTCAGGAGTAGATATTATTGAGAAAGTAAATCTCTATTATAGTGTGGATAATGGAGCTCACTGGAAAGAAATTGCAGGAAACATAACTAATAATGGTAGTTATCCATGGACACCCACTGAGACTGGTTCGCACTGCAAAATTAAGATTGTAGACGCTAATGTTTCTGAGACATATCACGAATCAGCTCCTTTTAAGATTTCTGGTCTGGCTATTACCTCACCTTCAGAAAATGAACCATGGGAAATTGACAACACCAAAACAATTAAGTGGAGTTCTAATGGGGTAAGTAAAGTAGATATTGAATTAAGATACCACGATGGAACAGTGACGATTGCAAATAATCAGGATTCTCAAGATGGTGTCCATGAACTACAATGGCTCGTTGGCGATTATCCTTCAGACAATGCAAGAATTGTTATTAAAAATAGTACTGGTGAAGAATTAGACTCCGTGCCAATCAAGATTGTGCCTGTATTCACCATTATTTATCCTAATGGCGGGCCTAATGGCGGGGAAAAATTATATGTGGGTAAATCAGCCAATATTGAATGGAAGACAAACTCTAGGCATGTAACCAAGGTAAAATTGCAATATGATATTGGTGGGAAACTAGTTGACATAGCTGTAGTTGAATACACTGCTGGTCCTAATGAATCACACACTTACACATGGACGATTCCTGATGATATTTCAGATAAGGTAAAGATAAAGATATTTGATCAAACTCCAAATCATAGTAGTATCTTTGGATGGGATTATTCTGATAGTTATTTTTCTATCTTCCCAGAATTTACTTTTCTTAGGCCAACAGGGGTAAGTTCTCTTTCCAATAGTCTATATGACAACCAAAGTGATTGGAATAACTTATATATTTGTAATTACCCAGAGCCAATTGAGTTCTCTTTTACTGGAACAGTCACTAATGTGGGTATTCAGATTGCTTTAAAAGACCCTGCTGCGACAGGTGAGTATTCAAGCTGGCGTCATCCTGAGACGCTGAAAGAAGGCCAGCGCAAAGAGATTAGTGGTCTTTCCAACGGCACTGGAAGTTATACCTGGACACCGCCAGATATTTATGATCCAAACAACGCCAATAACCCTTTGCGTGGGAGTCTGGGACAAAATGCTCCTCATAATGATTATGATTTTTGCCAAAACCCTGCAAAGCAACCTTACCCTGCGAAAATAAAAATTATAGATTTAACACCAGGACATCCTGTCAGTGAAAAAATAATTGAGAATCCTTTTGGCATTGGTTACCTAAGAGTAAGATTTAACAATTATAAAGCTGGAACAACTAGTTCTGTAGGAAGTGTGTCAGTTCAGGATTCACCATCAGGATGGGATACCACTCTATACCAAATTAATAACAGTTCTTACGTATCATTTCCTATTCATTATTTTAAACATTACACTCAATCACAACATACTACAACATTTACACCTCAAAATACTGATTTTACTAGCGATTTTGTAGATTGGGATGCCGATGCTGATCAGGGAAAATCTTTAACAATTAATTCCGAGCACGAATTCTCTGGGGTGGAGATATATGATGCGCGGAGTTGCTTTTTCTATGAGCCAAGTTCTAAAAGTTTAAAAGCCATTGCTTGGATAGAGTACTATGGGAGTAAACGACCAGTGTCAGAGAATGATACAGCGCAGATAGAAATTTATGATTTAGATTCTGGTTCAGAAACCCCTCTTTATACTTTTGAATCCCCAACCATAGATTCTAAGGCAGGAATTTTTGAATTTAGGCCCCTAACTCTCGAAGAGAGTTTTAATCTTAATAAATTATACTATGTAGAAACTAAGATTACCTATAAAGGCCAACAATATATAAAAGGAGATTCCGTGAACTTTGCCACACTTTTGAGAATTTCTCAGATGGATGAAAAGATTAACCAACTTCAACAGACAACAGAGGGAATCTCAACAGGTGTTAGTCAATTATTAGGGGCTAGTGGTGAGATAAAGGAGGCAGTTGGAGTAGGCAAGGAAGTGAGTCTTTATGATAAGGTAGACAAAATTGATAAAAAGATAGGCGAGATTCCCGAAGGAGAAACCCTTTACGGAATGCAGGCAAAGATTTATCAAGCCTTGGGCGTGCCTGAGGGACAAAATCTCTATACCAAACTTAGCGAAAATTTAAGTAAGGATGTGGCAAATATTCTTAAAGAGCAGCAAACTAAAATTTTAAATGGACCAACTACAATTATGCCCGGCAAAGACATTACTATTCGTTTTAGAACGCCAACAGGCCTGCCAGACGGTTATCCGACAACAACAATTAATGTATTAAAGCCAGATCAGGTTCCTCTATTTAACGAGGCTATGCCTATGACTAAAGTGGGAGACACAGACAATATTTTTGAGAAGACAATTCATATTCCAGCTGATGCGCCATTAGGCGAATATACAGTAATTTGCCAGGCTCAATTACAACAGGATTTATCGGCTATGGATTCGATTACCTTAACTGTTACTACAACTGACCTTGCTGAGGTAAAAAATAAATTAGATACTGCAGCAGCAGGCGTTGATAGTATCTTAAGTAAGTGGGGCACTCTCACAGCTGAAGATATACGCAATGCTATTTCTTTGGATTCTCGGCCGTTATCTGCAATCATTGAGCAGTTATTATTGGATAGATGGGGTGATTTAAATGCTAATAGTTTAAAGGCAGTCTTGGATGGCCTTGATCAAAAGTTAGGTAAGACCGATGATTCCAGCCAGACCTCCACTATCTTTGGTAAGATTGCTGAGGTTAAAGAGAAGTGGGGTGATAAAGTCGCAGAGGATATATTCCAACAGGCACAACAGGCAAAAGATTTAATTACTACTGTTAGGGCTGAATTAGGAACAGAAGGCAAGGTTTTAGATGATAACACAACTATTTATGGTAGATTGGTAACTCTGCAGAGCTTTACTGATAATGTGGAGACCTCGCTGGGGACTATTATAAATCAGACAGCCCAGATAAGCTCTATCTTAAATAACATAGCTGGGCTTGACCAGAAGATTAATATTATCGATTCAAATATCGAGACAATGAATAACTCATTTAATAATATCAAGAATTTGTTAGGCAGTATAAATGATACACCGGCATCGAATACAATTTTTGGAAAGCTGTTAGGTGTGGCAAATGATGCTGCTTATTTAAAGCAGGCTTGGCAACAAATAGATTTACAGAGCATTTCTTCTGCTATATTGACTATCCAGGCCAATTTAGGTTCGGTTAGTGATACCAAAGATAAAGACACAATATTCGGTAGGTTTGCTGCCATAAATTCCTATATTGATAGCTTAAGAATATTAGTAGGCAGTGTAACTGATGCTGATACGGCAAATACTTTATTTGGAAAGATGAGTCAGATAGGTAAGTCTATTGCCGATGAAAAGATAATGGCTTTAGTCGGTGCGCCAGGCGATTCGCAAGCTGCGCAGACGTTGTTTGGAAAGTTGCAGAGCATTGCCTTGCTATCAGAGGGAATTACCACAGCCCAGACCTCAGCCCAGAATGCAGCCGATCGAATCACAGAATTACGGAATGAATTAGGCACTGAGGGTAAGGTTCCAGCTGCTTATGAGATGTTAGTAAAGTTAAGCGATAGCCTCGAAGAAATAAAGTCTAGATTATCCAATGTAGTCGGAAGCAAGGTTGAAGGAGGCACCTTAACCGCAGGTGTAGTTAATAAATTGGTATCAGATATTAATGCAACTGCACAACAACAAGGCTTGGTGGGATTACAGGCAGTAACAGGTAAAGAGCTAGCTGGTTTGACACCTGACGTTGCTCAAGATGCCAAAGAGGTTAAGGCAAAGTTAGAGGATATCCGCACAGTATTAGAGGTTATTAAACAAGCTACAGCCAAAGAAGAAGAGCCGGTTATTAAAACCTGGTTTGAATAAGTTTTGTTAGAAGATAAAAATAGAGACCTAAAGAAAATAAATATTTCTTAGGCGGTAAATCACTAATTCCTTTTGGGAGAAAAAAAGATGTTCACTCCGTTGGATATAAAAGATTATCTGGCGGAGTTTATTTTTTGATTTTTAAATTATTTTTTAAAGAAGTAGTTTATAAAATTTAATCCGATGATTAGACCAACAAACAACCTTGCTATTATCTTAAATTGTATCGTTAAAATTCTTGTAATCTTATCCTTTGTTTTGATGTTAGATAGCACTCTCGAGTCAGCGGTTAGTATTCGCATAGATGTAAAAAATCCTTCGGAAAGCAAGACACAGACCATCCCAATTAAACAGTACCTTCCAGAAGAAGTCAAGCCCGAGAACGTCATAGATACTAATGGAATGGAGCTAAAATTTGACTCGACGCTTTCGCGCTATTTTGTCTATGGTGAGATTGAGCTGCAGCCGCTTCAAACAAAGACCTTCAAGATAGAATTAGAGGACATCTGGGTAATTCCCGATAAGGATATTAACTATTTTAGACTTCGGGCTCAAGCTATGTATGATATTTTAAAAGATACAAATTATAAAGAGACAGCCACTAATCTATACAATAATATCAACCGATGGTTAGATGTAATTATTAACAAACAGATTGATAGCCAAGTCAGTCCAGAAGAACATATCAAAGAATATCGCAATAACTTGGAGTTACTTGAATCAATCAAGAATGATATAAATAGTCTTGAGACAATGATGGGCGATATAGATGCTACAACAGGTAAGGAGATTAAGGAGGATTTATTAGAGGCGATATCCTTAGATAAAACAGCATTTTTCGGCAAGCAAGAAACAGCAACCGTTTCTTTTAAAATCGGCGTCTCCAATCCCTCGAAAATCAAGATGATGAAGTGGCCATTAAAGTATTATCTTCCCAAAGAGATTAGAGAGGAGCAGTTGATTTCCAAAGGTGATTTAGATTTAAAATACGATTTTGACAAATCTTTATATTATCTTTTTAAAGAGGTAGAATTAAAACCTCAAGAAGAAAAGGTATTTCAAATAGAATTACAGGATGTTTGGAGTCTGGATTTAGATAAATTTTTAGTTTTAAAACAGCATGCCAATAAGCTTGTAGATATGGTATCCAAAACTAATTATTATGAGGAGGCCAAGTTAGTAGCTGAGGGGATTATGTCTAACTTAGAAAAAATCGAGACCACTCAGAAGGCAGCCAATAATTTAGAGGAGAGAATAGGTGCTTACCGCATCAATTCACGGTTAATGGATGATGTAAAAAAAGATTTTGCCCGTTTAGAAAAGATAGCGATAATGGCGCAGAGGTCGGCGAATTTTGGTTTTGATGAAGAGGCTAAGAAGTCAAAAGAAGTGGATAAAGAGAAGATTGGATATCCGGGGCTAAAGATTATCAATGAGTCTTTGCTGAAAGGACAATTTCCAGCTAGAGGCACAACTTGGAAAATCATATTTCTAATTTTATCTTTTTTGGGAATAATAAGCGCAATATTCTTTTTCTATAATTATGCGATTGAAAAGAGAGAGAACCGAGATGCGCTTAGCGGAGCAGCTACTAGAGGATATTTTGTAAAAGTTATAAACAAATATTTGTGGGAAACCTCAGAGGTAAAGAAAAATAATTTATATTTTTTGCTTATAGATATCGACAATTTTAAACAGATAAACGATAACTACGGCCACGATGTTGGCGACTTTTTTATTCGCAGCATAGGCATCTCAGTTATTCAGGCGATAAAAAACCCTTTAGCCTTTGGAAGATTAGGAGGAGATGAGTTTGGGGTAGTAGTAGAGGCAGCTAATCAAAACGATGTCACAGAGGCCGCCGTAAAATTGCTATCGAATTTTCGACAAGTAAATACTAAGGTTTTAAATAAGGATGTGTCTACTACTTTAAGTATAGGAATAGCAAGTTTTGCCAATGTGAACGACTTTCATTCTTTATATAAGAAGGCTGACAATGCCTTATATCGGGCAAAAGATGCCGGCAGGAACACATTCAGTTTATAAAATCAAGACAACAAATATCAGAATTTGAATTCCATATCAAAAGCAAATTCTATTTTCAAAAATGTCTAGCCCACTCCAACTTAAAGAATACGGTTTTGTTAAACAGGTGCATAAGTCAATAGCTAAGATAGGCGGGTTAGCTAATTGTATGAATGGCCAGCTTGTCTATTTTGGCGACCTCCAGACCAAAGGCATTATTGCTGGTTTTGATGAAAATGATATTTTGGTGCTGATGTTAAAAACCGCAGAGAATATAAAACCAAACGACAAGGTCTATACTAAATTGGAGACGTTTGGGGTGCCGGTAGGAGAGAATTTTTTAGGAAGAATTGTAAATGCCTTATGCGAGCCTTGTGACCTAAAAAAAGAAATACAGCCAGCAGATTATTTTCCTATTTTTCAACAAGCCCCCGGAGTTTTGGAGAGAGTGCCAATCAAGGAAGTTTTAGAAACTGGCATAAAGATGATTGATATGATGATACCTTTAGGAAAGGGTCAGAGAGAGCTAATCATTGGAGACAGGATGACTGGGAAAACGACTATTGTCCTGGATACCATTATAAATCAGAAAGGTAAAGGTATAATTTGTATATATTGTTGTATAGGTAAATCTCAATCGACATTGGCAAAGGCGATTCGCTTATTACAGAAAACACACGCCTTAGATTATACCATTGTAGTTGCTGCAGATGCCTCAGCGCCATTAGGGCAGCAGTATTTAGCCCCATATGTTGCTTGTAGTTTGGGTGAATATTTTATGTATAAAGGAATGGATGTGTTAGTGGGCTTTGACGATATGACTAAACACGCCTGGGTTTATCGGCAGCTATCTCTTTTATTAGAGCGCTCCCCCGGTAGAGACGCTTATCCGGGAGATATTTTTTATCTACATTCTCAGTTAATTGAACGGGCAGGGAAGTTGAGTCCGGAACGGGGCTCTGGCTCAATGACATTTTTACCTATTGTCGAGACGCTTCAGGGGGATGTGACTGGTTATGTCCCATCAAATTTAATCTCAATGACCGACGGGCAAATCTATCTAAGCTCGACATTGTTTAGCGAAGGATTTAAACCTGCTATTGATTTGGGATTGTCTGTTTCCCGTATAGGAAATAAGGTTCAGTGGCCAGCCATAAGAGAACTAAGTGGGATGCTCAGATTAGAATATCTTAAATTTAAGGAGCTGGAGCGCTTGACTAAGATTAAATCCGGTATCTCTGAGGAGATAGAGGAGAAGTTAAAGGAGAAAGATATACTTGTGGAGCTATTGAAGCAAGAGAGCAATAGGCCGGTGTCTTTACAGGAACAGGTGGTATTATTATATGCCTTGCGGCAGGGATTTTTGAAAAAATGTAACATTCAGCAAGTGAGGGAATTTAAAAATAGAATAAGGGATTTTATTAATCAGAAGGACAGCCAACTTTTAAATAAAATTTTAGCTGAAAAAAGTCTAAACCAAGAAATGATATCAAACATAGAGAAGATTTTGTTAGATTATTTCAAGGATAATTCCTCTGTCGAATAAAAAATTATGAAACTAAACGAACAGGCAAAATTCAATATTAAGGAGGTTGGATGGGTAAAGCACGTTCGCAAGAATATTATTAAAGTCGGCGGATTGAATTATTGTAGCAATGGCCAATTGATAGATTTTGGAGAGGGTGTTTCGGGAATGATATTAGGTTTTAATGAAAGGGAGGCGTTGACACTCTTATTAGGAGATGAGTCTAAGATTAAGATTAGTCAAAAGATTTTTAGTCAAAATAATTCATTGTTTTTACCCGTCGGAGAAGATTTTATAGGTAGATTAGTAGATGGCCTATGCCAGCCAATAGATAAATATGGGCCTATTAAAGCTGATGAGGAGATATTTGTTTTCAACGAAGCCGCATCAACAATGGACAGGGACACAAATACAGATTTTTTTCATACAGGTGTTTTAGTAATTGATGCGTTGGCTCCGTTAGGTAAGGGGCAAAGGCAGTTAATTATTGGTGATAGGATGACAGGTAAGACCAGCCTGGCGTTAGATATTATCTTAAATCAAAAAGACAAAGGCATAATCTGTATATATTGCTTGATTGGAAAAAGTTTTTCTTCTTTAGCTAAGGCAGTAAGTGTTTTATATAAACACAATGCCTTAGATTATAGTATTGTTATATGTGCAACAGCGGCTTCTTGCGCAGGGGAACAGTATATTGTCCCTTTTTCAGCGGCAACCCTCGGAGAGTATTTTATGCGTCGAGGTAAAGATGTTTTGGTAGTTTTTGACGATATAACTAAACACGCTTGGTCATATCGACAGTTATCGCTTTTGTTAGAGAGGCCACCGGGAAGAGAGGCTTATCCAGGGGATATATTCTATTTACATGCCCAATTGATGGAGAGGGCAGCAAAGTTAAAAGCCGACTTAGGCGGCGGTTCAATGACCTTTCTTGCGATAGCGGATACTTTGCAAGGGGATGTAACTGGGTTTATCCCTTCAAATTTAATTTCCATGACGGATGGTCAGATTTACCTCAGCAGCAGTCTTTTTAGCCATGGGATTAAACCGGCAGTGGAACCTTTAAATTCGGTTTCAATTATGGCGGGTAAAGTTCAGCCGGATTTATTAAAGCAACTATCCTCTACTTTGCGAACTAAAATTGTTCAGTATAAGGATATTTCCAAGATGGCGGGGCTGCGCGCAGGTTTATCAGCAGAGGCTGAGATGTTAATGAAAAGGGGACAGGCAATTATCAATCTATTAAAGCAGCCAAAGGAGAGATTATATTCTTTTGCTGAAGAGGTGTTATTTTTGCGGGCCTTAGAGGCAGGATATTTAGACAATCTAACGAACGAACAAATCAACTCATTTAAGGATAATATATATGGATTTATTAAATCAGGGCAACCACAATTTTTATTAAGACTCAAGGAAGATGTTAAACCCGATAGTGATTTATATCAGGAAATTGATAAAATAATTAATGATTTTTTTAAAAAAGTAGGTTAAACTAGAAAGAAGGCTTTTTAACAAGGACATGTTTAATATAAAGATTCTAAATCCCAAGAGGGTTGTATTTGAAGGAAAGGGCCAGAGTGTTTTTTTTCAGGGCGACGAATCCGAGTTTGAGATATTAGATTATCATGCCCCAATAATTAGTCTATTAAAGGAAGGTGACATCGTCATAGATAATAAAATATATATCCCCCTTAGGCGCGGGATTATGAAATTTTCTGGAAATGAGTGTGTTGTTCTCGCAGAGATATAGAGATTATTTTGCTATAGTTTTTTTAAGAGGTAAATTATAATCGTTGCATTTTTTATTCGCTAATATATGGGACGATATATAATAATTCTTATAATCTTGGCTGCTATATTGGGTCCGTCAGCAGTTATTGCAGCTGTTGGTTATGCTAGTATTAAGGCTTTGGGCAGAAATCCATCGAGCGCCCCAAAGATAATGCTGGCAATGATAGTAATTTTAATTTTTGTGACCGCTATTTGTGTAATTGCTTTATTGGTGCTGTTTCAGTTATTTGGCAGATAGCTATTCCTTTAGAGCAGAGTCTTTATGAGGGGAAATTTCTACTTATATTTATAAGTTAATAGGGTCAAGAGGAGAGGCAAGATGTTGTTACTTCCTGTAGTGATTATAATTTTGATTTTTGCGGGGGTAATAATTATTCTACGGAAGATTTTTTTATCCGACACTGAAAGCGCTGTCAATAGACTTCGTCAGATAGACGCAGAATATGAGAAGAAACAGCAAGAAATAAAACAGATGTATAAAGATTTAGAAAGAGAACGAGAGAGTATTTTAACGGTTACCCAAGAGGAGGTAGTTAAATTAAAACAACAGGCGCAGCAGGAGATTGAAAATATGCGCCAGCAGATGCTTAAAGACGCCAGGACCGAAAGCGATAATATTATTGCTGCAGCCCGTGCCCGAGAAGAAGATATGCGACAAAAGATATATAATGAGACCCAAGCAAAGATAATTGAGTATGCCCAAAAATTATTGATTACAGCCTTTAGCAAAGAGATTCTTAAAAATCTGCACAAATCTTTAATTAATGATTTAATCAAACAATTAGACCAGATGGACATCTCCAATATTCCGGGAGATATAAAAGAGATAAAGATTGTCTCTGCCTTTGCCTTAGATGAAGAGAGAGAGGATATAAAATTTATTTTAACAAAATTGTTGAAGCAGGATATCGAACCCAAAGAGGAAATGGATGAGAGTTTGCTGGCAGGGGTTATTTTATATTTGGGGACATTTGTTATTGACGCCAGCCTATCTAATTATCTAACAGAGGCAACTGGAAAATTAAAAAAAGATTACCAACAGTAGGATTTGATTATGTACGCATTAGTTAAGGCAAAGCAGGATTTAGATTTTAACAATAATCTGGTACAACTTATTGATGTAATTAAGGGTATAGCCTCTGCCCAATATAGAGTAATGGAAAAACAGAGAGAATACTTTGGAACTTACTTAAATGCCTTTGAAGATTTTTTTTCGATGATTAATTTATTTGATGTGCACCATCCTTATATCAAATCAGAGAGTCCGGTGGCAGGTATTGTAATGGTTACCTCAGACGCCGGTTTTATGGGTGGCTTAAATACACGCGTTATTGAATTAGCCTTAGATGTTTTTAAAGATAGAGAGAAACATTTAATAGTGTTAGGAGAAAGAGGGGCGGATTATCTTCGCGATATGGGTTTAAATTTTAAATTTTTTCCGGGAGTAGCTGAACGGGAAAAAAGAGATGAACAGATAGAGCAACTAAAAAAATATTTAACTGAAATAGTAAACAAGAAAGAAGTCGGCTCGATATCCATTTCTTATCCGCGCTCTATTTCTTTTACGGTGCAGAAAGTGGAGATTGTTGAAGTATTACCGTTTGACAAGGCATTCCAACACAAGGAAAGAAAACCCTTAGAAAAAAAAGTTATATTAGAATCCAAAGAAGAGAAAATCTTAGAATATTTGGTTGAGGTATGGATAACTTATAAGCTATATGAGGTATTTGAGGATTCGAAATTATCTGAATTTTCAGCCAGGACGATACATCTAGAACAAAGCTATCAGGATTTATCTCGGTTTAATAGATTGTTAAGATTTAAATATTTTCGTTCTCATCACGAAGTAATTGATAAAAGTATGAGAGAGACCTTTGCCTCTCGATTATTAGCCAAGAGGGCAAGAAATTTATAGAGTTGATTATGGCAGTATTAGATTCCCAAAAAGATAAACAGCCAACAGGCACAGTTATTAGTGTGCAAGGACCGGTAGTAGATGTAAGATTTAGTAATAGTAAAGATATGCCCTCTCTTTATGAGGCACTATCTACTTTTACCTTTGACAGAAAGGAAATTATTTTAGAGGTGGTTGAACATTTAGAGGGCAATATTGCCCGTTGCATTGCTTTGAGTTCCACATTGAATCTACAAAGGAATACCCAGGCCGTACCTTTAGGAAAACCAATCGATATTCCTGTGGGGCCAAAATTGGCCGGAAGGATAATCGATGTTTGCGGCAGGCCCATCGATAATAAAGAGGAGATTGTTACCAACGAAAGAATGAATATAAGAAAGACAAAGATTCGGGTAAATTTCGACCCCCAACGGTTGATATCAGAGAAATTTGAGCTGATGGAGACGGGCATCAAGGCGATAGATTTATTATTTCCTTTATTGAAAGGGAGTAAGGCTGGAATTCTCGGCGGGGCTGCGTTGGGTAAAAGTATTTTGACTTTGGAGTTAATCCACAACATAGTTAATAGATATCAAGGTGCTTGTGTATTTACCGGCGCAGGTGAAAGGATACGTGAGGGCAATGAGCTCTATTATGAATTCTTAAAACATGGTATGTTAGATAAGGTGATGATGGTCTTTGGACAGATGAACGAACCGCCAGGAGCAAGATTTGAGGTGGTAATGACCGGAATTACTATGGCAGAATATTTACGCCAACAGAATAAAGATGTGCTTTTGTTTGTAGATAATGTCTATCGTTTTGTGCAGGCAGGGGCAGAGATTTCTACACTTTTAGGAAGAGTGCCGTCGGAGACAGGTTATCAACCTACGCTTGCTTCTGAGGTCAGTGAATTTCAAGAGAGAATAAGCGCAATGGAAGTCGGCGGTTCAATAACAGCAATCGAGGCAGTATATGTGCCTGCGGATGATTTAACTGATCCGGCAGTTGTAACTATCTTTAGTTACTTAGATTCAATTATTGTGCTTTCACGTGAAAAGATTCAATTAGGGCTATATCCAGCTATTGACCCACTGGCTAGTTCCTGCTCGAATCTGGATCCTAATATTATAGGAAAGAGGCATTTCGATATTGCCCAAGCACTCTTGAGTATTTTGGCTAAATATGAAGAATTGCGTCGAATCGTTGCAGTTATTGGGATAGAAGAACTTTCCAAATCGGATCGGCTTATTTACAGTCGGGCAAGAAAATTGCAGAATTTTCTTACCCAGCCATTTTTTACAGCAGAGGTCTATACCGGTAAGACCGGTGTTTATGTGCCTCTAATAGATACATTAGATGGTTGCGAAAAGATTATTGACGGCAAGTTGGATGATAAACCAGAAGAATATTTTTATATGATAGGGGCTTTAAGCCACAAATAATTTAAGATTTTAAAGGTATGCTAAAAACAAACGACCAAATTTTAGCCCAAACTTTGTTGGATAGAAAATTGATTACCCAGCAGGCACTAGTTGTTGCTACAAAAGAGGCGTACGATAAAAATGAACCATTGGCAATGGTTTTGTTGGAGAGGGGACTCGTTGATGAAGTCTCATTGATGAAGGTTTTAGCTGAACAGCTTAAGATGGAGATTGTCGATATAAAGAATATCCAAGTCGATAAAGAACTACTTGAAAAAATTCCGGTAAAGTTTAGTTGGTACTATAAATTCTTTCCTATTAAATTAGAGGGCAATACTTTGACTATTGCGGTTGCCTATCCTTTAGATATAAAGACCCAAGATGAAATTAGGGTTGGATTGGGCTATGATATTCATGCGGTCCTATCCTCTAAAAATGATATTATTGAGATGTTAAAGAGAAATTATGGATTGGCTGCTGATACTATTGAAAAAATAATTTCGCGTTCAGCTGATTCTTCTTCTTCGGTGGGCACCGCTTTTACAGAACAACAAGAGGTCGAAAATATTGAAAAATTGGCAGGGGATGCCTCCGTTATTCAGTTAGTCAATCAGATTATTTTAGAGGCATTTAAAAAGCGGGCTACAGATATACACATTGAACCGTATCGAGATAAGATTAAATTAAGATATAGAATCGACGGCGTCCTCTACGACGCAAAAGTTCCTCCGGAGATTAAGAGATTTTTTATGCCAATATTATCGCGTATAAAAATTATGTCTAATTTAAATATAGTAGAGAGGCGTCTTCCTCAAGATGGTCGGGCAATAGTTAATACAAAAGACCAGACTCTGGATTTGAGGGTGTCATCAATTCCGACCCCTTATGGAGAAAGCATTGTAATTCGTCTCTTGCCAACGCTTATGATGTTTGGTTTGGAGAAGCTCGGTCTATCAGAGGATGATCTAAAAATTTTCGAATCATTATTAAAAAAACCACATGGAATAATATTCGTTACTGGCCCAACAGGTTCTGGAAAGACAACCACACTTTATGCCTGCCTGTCAAGGTTAAATACGCCAGATAAGAAAATTATTTCTATTGAAGACCCCATAGAATACGAATTAGAAGGAATTACCCAAATACAGGTGATGCCTGAGATTGGTCTTACTTTTGCTAGAGGATTGCGGAGCATGCTAAGGCATGATCCAGATGTAATGATGGTAGGAGAAGTTAGAGACCAAGAAACCGCCGAAATTACAATAAGGGTGGCTTTGACTGGGCACTTAGTTTTATCTACCCTTCATACAAATGATGCAGCCAGTGGTATTACCCGTCTGATAGATATCGGTATCGAACCTTTTCTTATTGCCTCAAGTGTAGAGGCGTTTATAGCTCAACGGCTGGTTAGAGTTATTTGTCCACATTGTAAAGAACTGGACAAAAGACCAATGTTAGAGTTAAAACAAAAGATAGCAAAGAGCCTGCAATTAAAATCAGCTGAAGAGGTAAAGTTTTATGTAGGTAAAGGCTGTCAGGAATGCGATTTTACTGGTTTCTTTGGACGCACCGCTATTTATGAGATTCTCTTAATGAATGAACAAATAAGAGAATTAGTTATTCAGAAGGCACCAGCCAAGATAATAAAACAGAAGGCGGTCTCTGAGGGAATGCGTATATTGCGTCAAGATGGTTGGGCAAAAGTTATTGCAGGCATAACTACTCCAGAAGAGGTTTTGAAGGTTACCCCAGATGATAAGGATTTGGAAGAAGCACTAAATACAAAGGAAGATAAAATTGTTGAATCAAGAAGTGAGCCAGCTGTAAGCACAGCTTTCGATACGGCAAAATTACAAACACCTCCCTCAAAAACCATAGACTTACAACAGAATATTCCTCCAGAAGCTATAAGCGGTGTTGACAAGAGAGAGTTTATTAGGTTAAATGAAAGAGTAGATATTCAATTTAGGGTATTTGAGCCAGGCTCATCATCGTCTAAGGCATCTGCGGTTCAAAAATTTACCAAAACTAAAAATGTAAGTGCCGGCGGGCTTTTATTCATATCAAACGAGCAGATACCCTTAGGAACTATTTTAGAGTTGAAAATTAATCTACCAGATGCTACTGGCACTATCGAATGTTTAGGAAGGGTTATTAGAATTGAACAGAAATTAGGAGAGGAAACTTTTGATGTAGCAGTTTGTTTTTTGGATCTAACTAGTGCCCAACGGGCTCAGTTGGACGCCTTTATTAAAGAGAGAAGAAAACAATAAATTTCTTAACATAATTTTTTAAGCCCATGCCTTTATATAAATATATAGCCAAACGCGGCCCCGAAGATAAAATTGAAGGTACAATTCAAGCAGAATCAAAGAATAGCGCTATTGAGAAGTTACATGCTATGGATTTGGTGCCAATTCGTATAGAAGAAGAGACTTTTGTAACCATAGAAAAGAGGAGGCGCTTTAGAATTATTTTTGAGAAGGTCTCTTATAGAGATATAGCAATCTTTAGCAGACAGTTAGCTACGTTGATAAAATCTGGGGTCACGCTTATCAAGAGTCTTGAGGTTCTCTGTCAACAGATGGAAAACCCATATTTAAAAGATATTATTATTGATTTGAAAGAAAAGATAAAAGGCGGAGGCTCTCTTTCTCAAGCGATGCGTAATTATCCCAAGGTTTTCCCTACACTTTATACAGCATTGATAGAAGTAGGGGAAAATAGCGGAACGTTGCAGGAGATTCTTTTGAGAATCTCTGATTTTTATCAAAGACAAGAGGAGTTCAAGGCCAAGATTAAGACAGCATCAGTATATCCTATGCTTATTTTAATTTTGGGAGTCTTGACAATATTGTTTATGATTACTTATGTTGTTCCAAGATTGACCAAGATGTTTGTAGATATGGGGCAGACCTTGCCTTTGCCGACTATAGTTTTGATTAAAACAAGTAGCTGGGTCAAAAATAATTTTGTTTTACTTATTGTTATTGCAGGTGTAGTTTATTTTGCTTTTAGAAGTTTAGCAAAAAGTAAAATTGAGCGAATACTATTAAGCGAATTAAAGTTAAGATTACCTATTTTTGGCAAGTTTTTTTTGAAGGCCGAATTGGCAACTTTTGCTAAGACACTACAGATTTTGTTAGAGAGTGGGGTTCAATTACTTAGAGGACTTGCTTTATCTATTCCTGTAATAAGCAATGAAGTTGTTAAGAGAGAGTTAGAGAGAGTTTTAAAAGATGTGGAGAAGGGAGAATCCTTAGGATTGAGTTTGAAGAAGGGCAAAATATTTCCCATCTTGATGGTTAATTTATCCTCTATTGGGGAGGAGAGCGGTAGATTGGATAGTGTTATGGCCGAGATTGCCAACTACTATCAGACTGATACCGAAGATACATTAAAAACGATTATTTCTCTAATTGAACCGATGATGATATTGATTGTGGGAATAGCGGTGGGATTTATGGTTATTGCAATGTTGTTGCCAATCTTCCAGATAAGTTTTACTGTTCATTAAAAATAACAAAGCCTATGTCAGTGGAACAAAAAAATAATAATTTAGAAAAAACAAGAATTTTGATAATCGATGATGAAGAAGATATTTTATATTTTCTTAAACAGCGATTGGAAAGATTAAATTTTATAGTAAAGGGTCTTTCAAAACCAATCGACTTTCTAACTACAGTAAAAGATTTCAAACCCGATATTATCTTATTAGATTTAATTATGCCGAAAATCGACGGCTTGACTATAGGTGAGATGTTAAATCAGGATAAAGATACAAGCCAGATTCCAATAATTGTGATTTCAGCCCTTTCGAAATTCGAAGATGTAAAAAAGGCCTACAAGAAAGGGGTTGTCGGTTATTTTACCAAACCCATAGATTTTGAAAAATTAGTTTATGAGATAAATAAGAATGTTGCATTTAAGAAAAAAGGCGGAATCTGAGTGCGTTGGAACATTAGAGGTAAATTTATTGCAAATTATTTAGTATAAAAAATTAAATTAACAGGGGGATAATAATGCGGAAGAAAGGATTTACCTTAATTGAATTAATGTTAGTGATAATTATTATTGGGGCTCTGGCAGCAATGGTAATGCCCCGTTTAACGGGTCGTTCAGAAGATGCCAGAAAGGCAGCGGCAATGGCTGATGTTTTTGCTAATATAGCTACTGCCTTGAAACTATATGAATTAGATGTTGGTAATTTTCCGACGACAGAACAGGGCTTAAATGCTTTAATAACTCAACCAACAGGCGTATCCAATTGGCGCGGTCCATACATAGAGACAAAACCTTTAGACCCCTGGGGTAGAGAGTATCAATATGTTTGTCCTGGTACACATCGTCCAGATTATGATTTATTTTCTCTTGGTAAAGATGGTCAGGCTGGAACAGCCGATGATGTGGGAAACTGGGGAGAGTCAGAGAAATAATTAGGTGTATCTAAATTATAGACAATTAAATTATCCCCCGTTAGAAAAAAAGAGACTAACGGGGTTTACTTTTGTAGAGGCAATGGTAACGCTTGCTGTTTTAAGCTCTGCATTGCTTTTTATAAATGAGGCCTATCTGAGGTTTGTGACAGCAAGTAATTATTTTTTTAGACGAAATTATGCGCATAATTTTTTATACAATAAAATTTGGGAATTAGAAAATCAGTTTAGACAAAATGAAGATATAAACACCTTAGAAAAAAGTGGTAGTTTTACTTTGGAATCGCGAGAGTTTCAGTGGAGTGCCACGCTAATTCCCCTTGATGACCACAATGAGTTATATGAGGTTCTTTTAGAGATTAATTGGCCTGAGGGTGCTAATCGCAACTTATCGCTCTCCCTTTCAAGTTTTATACATAAATGAAGAGAAAAAAGAGATTATTTTATATAAAAGGATATACTTTTATTGAGATGATTTTGGTGATGGTATTGATACCGATTCTTGCCTTTGCCGTCTATAGAACCTTTAATAATTGCATAAACTTAGTGGGGAGATTAGGTTTTGGAGGAGAGGATTTTTTTTCTCATATGGGCAATGGTAATTTAGCAGATGGATTTTTACAAATAAGACAGGATTTAGAAAATAGTAAATACTTTACCAAAATTTTTGGATTTTTTAAATTTGCCTTGTTTCGTGATTCTAATAGTGAAAACGACCAAACTATTTTAGTCTTTCAGACGCTTTTGCCAAAAAAGGTAGAAGATAAACAGACCTACCAGAAAGTACCCGGTTTCGTGGTCTATATATTTCAACACCCAAAACAGGACGATATCGCCGGCAATCAAGTAATGGCCAGATTTTACCTTTATTACAATGAGATGTTTTCTTTTTCAGAGGCCTTATTGATGAGCAGGGCAAGAATGTTGATTTGTGCAAAAAATTACTATGTCGAGTATTATTATTTTGATAAGACGCAGGCAGAGTACAGATGGGCTAAAAGGCAAGAGAATCAAGAAGAAGGTTTTGTTGACGTCGATCCAGTGGCTTTAAGAATTACAGTAGAATTTTCTGACCAAAACGTTACCTCTACTTTTTGGAGGAGGACATCCGAAGATGACCTCAGTCACTACTAAGCATAGATTTTTAAAATTACTTAACAACTCTGGTAGCATCCTTATTTTGGCCCTCTGGATAGTAAGTTTACTATCAATCATAATTATTCCTTTAGCGTCTTATCTAAATAAGTCAATCGAACTTAATCGCAGGATTCAGTTAAGGCAGAGATTAAATATTATAGCCGAGAGCGCACTTAAAAAGGCGTTAAATTTTTTAAAATTTAATGATGATACTGTTGATTATGATTCTCTTAAGGATACGTGGATAAACAATATCGTGGAATTTAAAGATATGGAATTTGACGACGGAGTTGCTACAATAAGCTATACAGACGGCGGCATAAATATATATTATGGGATTATGGATGAAGAAAGAAAATTGGATATAAATGATTCCGAGTTAGCCAATGAAGATAATCTAAAAAGACTTTTTATGATGACGACTAGTTTGTCTGAATATGAGGCATTAGGTTTGGCGGATTCTCTGATTGATTGGAGAGACCAAGATACAAATGCATTGACTTACGGAGCTGAAAACAACTATTATAACAGCTTAAATCCCCCCTATATGGCTAAGAACGAAGAAATAAAATTGATTGAGGAGTTATTGTTTATTAAAGGATTTGATCAGGATATTATTGATAATATTTCTCCATTTATAAGCGTTTATCATTCTGGTAAAATTAATATTAATACAGTTGGTGAAAAAGTATTATTGTCTCTGGGAATTTCTAGCGACACGGTAAATGATATCTTAAGCTACCGACGAGGTCCAGATGGGATAGATGGGACATTAGATGATAGGGTGTTTGAGAAAGTAGGTGCAATTTTTACTGCGCTGGGTAAGGACCCAGATTCAGAACCTGTATTAAATCAATTAATTACTAATAATAAGATTGATGTACGTTCATCACATTTTAGGATTGAGGTCTTGGCAAAATTGACGAAAGAAAAGTTAGCCAAGAAACTTATATGTGTAGTTAATCGTCAAGGTAAATGTTATTATTCCTATGGTTATTTTTTTAGCGAAGAATAATAAGTTCTAATTATGGAATTTAATATTTTAAGACATATCGGCAAGGAAAGATTGTTTGCCGTAGACCTTTCTGCAAATCAGCTTAGAATAGTTCAGCTATCATCGACGGGTGCAACCTGTGAATTAGAAGAGTTCGTTTTAGACAACATAGCCGGTCTGAATGAAACAGCCACTGCCAACAAGATAAAAGAGAAATTTTCTTTATTTAAGACAAGAAAAACACCGGTGGTCTTAATTCTTCCTTCTCATCAGGCAATAACAAAAAACATTGAGATTCCTTCGCGCGATCCCGACGAGATTAGAGAAATTATTAATCTTCAGGCAGGTAGACATACTCCATTCGCTAGAGAGGAGATAATTGTTGATTATATTGAAATTGGTACATACCGTCGTAGTTATACCAAGATATTACTTGTAATTGTCAACCGCAGTATTATAAAACGAATGATTGACATTTTAGAAATGGCACAATTACGGGTTAATAAAGTATTATTGTCATGTGAAGGGATAGCCCGTTTTTGCTGGAAGGTTTTTTCTTCGGAAGAAAATAAAATTTTAGGAATCATGCATATTGATTATGGCTATACAGATTTTAGTGTAGCATTAGAGGGAAGACCAATCTTTATCAGAAATATTCCAGTCGGGGCACACCACATTTTACAAAATAAAGAACAATACCAACAGATTTTTATCGAAGAGGTAAAAAGGTCAATAGAGGTCTATCTAAATGAAGATATAGAGAAGGTCCCCACATATTTTGTGCTGGCAGGGGTGGTCCATCAGTTATCAAACCTAGAATCTATTATCTACAAGAATATAAACATCCAAATAAAGTTATTTCCTTTGAATAATTCGTTGCTCTTTTTGAAGCAGGGATTAGATTTTGTCGATGCCAACGGAGAAACTTCTTGTTTTCATATGGCAGCTTCATTAGCAACCCACTCGGAATTAAAAATTAATTTAATACCAGAAGAGATAAAAATTCGCCGAAGCATTGAAGAAAGAGGCAAGGAAATAATTACCGCAGGGATATTGATTATGAGCGTAGTTATTGTGATATTACTTACTTTTTTAAGCAATATTTATATAAAGACATCTTATCTACAAAGACTCTCATCTCAATACCAGAGTTTATATAAACAGTCACAGGATTTAGAGAAAAAATTTGTGAAAATAAAAATGGTCCGCTACCATCTTAAAAATAGAGGACAGGCGTTGCGGGTTTTAGGTGAATTATATAAGATTTCGCCACCAGAGATTTACCTTTATCAAATTTCTTTAGAGCAAGACGGGAAAATTTCCTTAAAAGGAATTGCAGATGTTTACTCATCTGTTTATAATTTTGTTGCGCTTCTTGAGGCCTCACCTGTTTTTAGCAATGTTAGCAGCAAATATGCTGGAACACGAAGAGAGGCCGATAAAGATATAGTTGACTTTGAGATTAATTGTTTGTTAAGTTCAGAAGATAATTCTTAGAGAATGATTTCAAAATTTTTAAAAAAATTATCCAAGAGAGAGATAATCATCTTTTATTTAGCTATAGCTATAGTATTTATGGTAATTAGCGACAGATTTATTTTTGGCCCTCTACTTTCAAAAATACGTCTACTAGATAAAGAGATAGAGAACAAAGAAAGATTATTAAAGAAAACACTCCACATAATTAGTCAGAGACAAAGAATTGAAAAAGAAAATGAAATTTATACAGCGTATTCTGTACAGGCCTCTTCAAAAGAAGAAGAAGTGGCCTCTTTGCTTAAAATCATAGAAAATTTTGCTTCTGAAACTGGTGTTCAAATAATCGATATAAAGCCCCGCAAAATTACCTCTGAGGGAGACCTTACAAAAAAATATATTGTAGATTTGAATTTTGAGTCAGAGATAGATAAGGCCTTTGTTTTTATGTATAAAATTGATAGCTCTAATTTGTTGATTAGGGTAGAAAGATTTAGTGCAATCCCTAAAGCAAAAGGCTCCTCTATGCTGCGTTTTAATACCTCCGTATCTAAAACCGTAGTTTTAGGATATTAATTTATAGTTAAAAATATTTCGATAAACGAAAAAAAATTTTCGAAAATCACTTGACAAATTTCGAAAAATGTGTTATATTTTTAGCGATGAAAAAAGAGGTAAAATATGGGAGCACATTTGATATTGGAGGCGATGAGCCGGTATATACAAGCGGCGTTATTAATCGGTTACTTGGCATACCGGTTTGGGTACTCAAAAAACTTGATAAGGAACACATCATTAGTCCTCCAAGAAAAAAAGGCAAGTCAAGGCTCTATTCAAAAAATGAACTAAATAAATTAAATCACATCTGGTATCTTATGAAGGAAAAAAAGGTTAAGATAAATAGTTTGAAATTTGTTTTAGAGATGGAAGAAAAGATTTACGAAAAATCATAAATTTTTTTGCCACTATTTTAGCACTCTTTATCCATGAGCGCTAAAAAAGTAAGGGAGGTGAGAAGAAAAACAGAAAAAACAGGTTAGTGATTTTTGTTAAAATTAATAAGCAATTCGAATTTAAAGTATAAGGGGGGTGTTGAATATGGCACTTATTCCTTGGAGAGCAAGACAAACCTGGTGGGATCCTTTTAAAGAACTTGAAGCAATTCAAGATGAGATGAACAAAATTTTTAATTCTTCGCTAATAAAGCTAAGCAGCAGAGATGTTGGGTTGCTTGAAGGAAGTTGGAGTCCAGCAGTTGATATATATGATTCAAAAGATAGCATTTTAGTCAAGGCAGATATTCCGGGAATGAAAAAAGAAGAGATTGACGTTTCTGTCCATAACGATTGCCTAATTATAAAAGGCGAGAAAAAACAGGAGAAGGAGATTAAGGAGAAGGATTTTGTTAGGACAGAACGTTTTTACGGTTCTTTTAATCGGACAATTCGTCTGCCTGCAGAGGTTGATGCTGAAAAAGTGAACGCAACTTACAAGAATGGTGTATTGGAATTAGTTCTACCGAAAAAAGAAGATGCAAAGCCCAAGCAGATAAAAATTGAGGTAAAATAATTTCTTAAAATGGAGGTTTTGTTTCTTTCGAAGGAGGTGGGACTATGTCACCGATTAAACAGAGAAACTTCCGTTTGGATTACAACCACATAGAACCGTTAGTTAATATACGCGAGACTGAGAAAGAAATTATCCTTGAGGCAGAGATGACCGGTTTAGCTAAGGAAGATATTGAACTGGAACTTACAGGAAATGAGTTGACTATAAAAGGAAAAAGCAAGCAAGATAGCGAATCTATTCCAAAAGGCTATACCATTGTTCATAGGGAGCGAATTCCAGTAGAGTATCAAAGAACTTTTCTTCTTTCCGACGACATTGATACTAACAAAATTCAGGCTCAATATGAAAATGGTATTTTGAGGGTGACACTGGCCAAGTCAGATAAGGTTTTTCCTAAGAAGATTGAAGTCAAGGATTAGAGATAATTCTCAATTGGGCTGTGGTTTAAACCCAATACCACAGCCCATAAGCAGATTTTTATAAAGATCTTAAGAGAAAGGAGCATATTGAGCTATGAATGAGAAAAGTTACAAGCTGATAATAGCCATAGTTATTATCCTGACCATTGTTATTTTAATTCAGGGAATATATTTATTTAATTTTAAAAAACAGATAGACGATTTACAGGGCCTATCTAGCCGACCAACCTTTCCTTTCTTGTCGAAGAAATCAATAGTTCCAAGATTTGCCCAAAAATCTTTCAACAGCGAATGGTATTGGGATGATTTTTTTAGAGATGAATGGGATCCTTTTGAAGAGATGAGACAGATACAGAAACGGCTTAATAAAATGTTTAATGATAGTTTCGGTCGAGGATTTAGAAGTTATGGGGCGGGGCCGTTTTCGCAGAAGAGTTTTTTTGAACCAGATGTTGATATCAAAGAGGACGATAATTATTATATAATAACGATGGATATTCCTGGCATGGATAAGGATAAGATTAGCGTTGAGATAAAAGACAAGGTGCTCAAAGTATCTGGCGAACGGCAGACACTGCTTGAGGAAAATAAAGGAGGAAAATTTTTCAGGAAGGAAAGAAGCTATGGTCACTTTTCAAGAGCTATTCCTTTGCCCAATAACATAAAAGAAGATCAAATCAGCGCCCAGTATAATAATGGTGTTTTAAGTATTAAAATTGCTAAGGAGACCCAGAAACAGATACAACCGTCAGAGCCTAGAAAGATACAGGTTCTCTAAAATTTTTTGATATTTAATGTAACAACCAAAAAGTTTTAATCTTACCGATGAACAATCCAAAAAAATAATATTATCTAAGATTGATTTTCATTCTTATAAAATAGAAAGGGAGGTGATATTTTAAAGATGAAAAAATCAAGGCTTTCCCAGAAAAAAAAGAAATCAAGAAGGCGATTGAGAAAATCAAGCAATATACCAGCCGAAGTCAAACAAGAAGACAATCCACAAAATATCGACAATAAAAACCAGAGAAAGGAGGAGGTGTTTATGCAGATTAGGCCGTTGGGAGATAGAATTTTGGTTAAACCTTTAGAGGCTGAGGAAAAGACAAAAGGTGGTATAATCTTGCCAGATACTGCTAAAGAAAAACCACAAGAAGGTAGAGTAGTTGCAGTCGGAAAAGGAAAGATTTTGGAGGATGGCAAGATTCAGCCCTTAGAGGTTAAACCACAAGACAAGATTCTTTATAGTAAATATGCTGGCACAGAAATCAAGATAGACGGCGAAGAACATCTTATTATTAGAGAAGAAGATGTTTTAGCAATAATTACCGATTAAATTATTTGAAAGAGAGGTGATATTAATATGGCAAAACAACTTGCGTTTGGCGAAGAAGCCAGACAGAAAATATTAAAAGGAGTAGACCAATTATCTAAGGCAGTAGTAGTTACCTTGGGTCCGAAGGGACGGAATGTAGTTTTAGATAAGAAATTCGGTTCACCTACTATTACCAAAGATGGTGTAACTGTTGCAAAAGAAATTGAATTAGAGGACCCATATGAGAATATGGGCGCAGAGATGGTTAAAGAGGTTGCTGAGAAAACTTCAGATACAGCCGGTGACGGGACAACAACAGCTACTCTTCTTGCCCATGTCATCTACAGAGAAGGAATGAAAAATGTTACTGCTGGAGCTAATCCTATGGCGCTGAAAAGAGGCATTGACAAGGCAGTTGAGGTGGTTGTTGATGAACTTAAAAAAATGGCAAAACCAATTAAGGACAAAAAAGAGACAAGCCAAATTGCTACAATCTCAGCTAACGGCGACCAAACTATAGGCAATCTTTTGGCTGACGCAATGGAAAAGGTTGGCAAAGACGGTGTAGTTACCGTTGAAGAGGCAAAATCAATGGCAACTACCCTTGAGGTTGTCGAGGGCATGCAGTTTGATCAAGGATATCTATCTCCGTATTTTGTGACAGATGCAGAGAGGATGGAGTGCGTTTTAGAGGAGCCGTATATTTTAATCTATGAAAAGAAGATTTCAGCGGTAAAGGATATTATTCCTTTACTGGAAAAAGTCGCACAGCAAGGCAGACCTTTATTAATAATTTCTGAAGAGGTTGAGGGAGAAGCGTTAGCTACATTAGTAGTAAATAAAATTAGGGGAACCCTTAGTGTTTGTGCAGTCAAGGCTCCTGGCTATGGTGATAGGCGCAAGGCAATGTTAGCAGACATCGCTATTCTTACCGGAGGAAAATTGATTGCCGAAGATTTAGGAATAAAGTTAGAAAGTGTTCAGATATCCGATTTAGGTAGGGCAAAAAGAGTAAAGGTAGACAAAGAAAATACCACAATAATTGAAGGGGCTGGTAAGACTTCAGATATCAAAGGAAGGATTGAGCAGATAAAGAAGGAAATCGAGAAGTCAGATTCCGATTATGACCGAGAGAAGCTCCAGGAGCGCTTAGCAAAACTTTCAGGAGGGGTGGCAGTGGTAAATGTTGGTGCAGCAACCGAGACTGAAATGAAAGAAAAGAAAGCGCGCGTTGAAGATGCCCTTCATGCTACCCGCGCAGCAGTTGAGGAGGGGATAGTGGCAGGTGGAGGAGTTGCGCTTTTAAGGACAATCCCTCGCGTTGAAGCCCTTAAACTCGAAGGCGATGAGAAGATTGGCGCTGATATTATTAAGCGTGCTCTGGAGGAGCCAATTAGGCAAATTGCTCAAAATTCAGGTGTTGAAGGAGTTGTTGTTGCCCAGAGGGTTAAAGAAGAAAAGGGTGCTTTTGGCTTTAATGCTGAGACAGGAGAGTTTACTGATTTGATTAAAGCAGGTGTAATAGATCCTGTTAAGGTAGTAAGGCTTGCAATACAAAACGCCGCCAGTATCGCTGGGCTTATGTTGACTACTGAGGCATTAGTATGCGAGCGTCCTGAAAAAGAGAAAGTACCACCGATGCCACCCTCAGCAGGCGGTGAATATTAATAATCTTGAATAAAAACGCAGGCTATGTCTTGAAAAAGACAGTAGCCTGCGTTTTTCCTGAAACAAAAAGAATAGATTGTAGCAAAATTCAAAAATAACTATGGAAGAAAATATTTCAAAAAATTCGGATATTATCCAGTCACTCCATAAAGAATATGGCGTTTTAAAACACTCCAGCGGCAATTATCGATGCCACAGATGTTTTATGGTAGATGGCTACTCTGAAGAAGAGAAGAGGTGCCGTTGGTGCAATCAGATACTTTTAGAGATAGATAAGATATGAGCTCTAAGCAAAAATTACAGATTAAATTTAGGCAGAGATTAAAAAGAAAGCTTAGACGAAAAAAACTTTTAGCGAAGAATCTCAATCCCGATGATTATTTCTGCGGTAAATATTACTTAAAAAATAAACTAATTTAGTAATGAAAGCAAAAAAGAAGAAGTTTTGTTGCCAGCAGCTCGATAGACAAAAATCAGAGATAGATAATTATATAAAGCAACTTATTGAATCTCAAGACGACTTTGATAAGACAAAATGGGCATGGGGTATTATAAAGACGATAGATTTATTTCAAGAGGCAAAAAATTCAAAGAAAAGACAAAATGCCTTATGTCCCAAATGCAAATCTTATCTTGTAGCGCGTAGAAGAGTTGCCGAGTTGATAATTTTGGGAAGTAAAAGCTAAAAATAAAGAATCCAGTTATACCTCTGAATAATTTAAGTCTAAGCCTAAGTATTTTTCCCGCTCAAATCTTACCAAATAATAAATTCCTTAAAGGAAAACTTAAAAATCGAAAAATCTTTTACATCCCTTAGATAAACTGTTTGATTTTTGTGATTTTGATATTATAATGTTTTTGAAAATTAAAAAATTATCCTAAAAGAAAACCAGATTTTTTAAGAATATGAAGATATTTGTCTTAATTGTTTTTTTGAGCGCCTATCTTTTTCTTATATTAAGAAGAGGTAGGCAATTTTTTGTTTTGGTTGCGGCTATTGCAATTCTTTTTTTGGGTAGGGCAATTAGTTTTAAAGATATTATTTCAAGTATCAACTACAATGTTTTGGGTGTGTTTTTGGGCACTATGGTTTTATCAAGTTTGTTTATCTATTCAGGATGTCCTGCCTATTTTGCAACTAAGTTAGTGGAGGGGTCAAAAAATGTTGGTGGTGCCTTGTTGTCATTATGCGTTCTTTCTGGTGCAATATCTGCCTTTGTTGAAAATGTTGCTACTGTTTTGATAATCGCACCGATTGCTTTTGAGGTGGCCAACAAACTTAAAGTTAATCCCGTACCTCTTTTAATCGGCATTTCTATCTCTTCAAATCTACAGGGGTGTGCAACTATGATTGGGGATAGCCCAAGTATTATTTTGGCCCTATCCAGCGGAATGAATTTTATGGATTTTTTCTGGATGAAAGCAAGACCAGGCATAGCTTTTGCTGTTGAATTAGGGGCGCTGACTTCATTTTTTGTTTTATATCTAATTTTCAAAAAATATAAACAAGCGGTTAAGAATATAGAAAAAGTTGAAGTCAAGACGTTTTTCCCTTTAGTTTTATTAGTTATGATGATGGTGACGCTGGCGATTTCTAGTTTTATAAAAAATAAATCAGATTATTCGATTGCATTTATCTGTATATTTTTTGGGTTGATAGGTTTGTTTTGGCACCAACTGCAACATCGAGAATCTATCTCTTTAGTTAAGGATTTAGATTGGCATACATTTTTCTTATTAATAGGAATTTTTGTTTTAGTGGGTAGTTTGAATGTTAACGGTATAATAAAGGATATCAGCAACTATTTAATTAGGATTACTAAAGGCAATAAATTTTTTGCCTATACAATTATTGTGTGGTTATCAGTATTTTTGTCGAGTTTTATTGATAATATTCCCTATACAGTTGCGATGATTCCTGTAACAAAGCTTGTAGCTATTTCATTTGGGATTAGCCCAGAGCCTTTTTTATTTGGGTTGCTTATTGGTACCTGTCTCGGCGGAAATATTACTCCTATAGGAGCCTCGGCTAATATTGTTGCTTGCGGATTATTAAAGAAACATGGATACGAGGTTAGATTTAAAGAATTTATTAAAATTGGTCTGCCATTTACTCTGGTTGCAGTAGCTACAGCCTACATATTTATTTGGTTAGTTTGGGCCAGATAAATTCCAATGTATTTTTTAGTTTTAAACTTGATATTATATAAAATTATTGATATATTTATTTTTCGCTAAGATTAATGCGAGGATGGTGGAATTGGCAGACACATACGTTTGAGGGGCGTATGCCGCAAGGCGTGAGGGTTCAACCCCCTCTCCTCGCATTTAGAATTTAATTTGGCGATAATTATGTCGAAGATTATTTAGGCCTGTCTTAAGTCTTTGAGGTAGGTTGAGCCTTCTTTGCTTTTGGCCTGTTTTTTTAGCTCAGCGCCAATCTCTCCAATTTCGCCTACATGCGTTATCTTGCGTTTTTCATTTGTGACCACACCAATTGATATTGATAAGAGAGGCACTTTTTGTTCTTGACCCTGGCGGTCTTTAGTGATTATAAAACCAGCTTCTCTGTCTTGTTGGCTATAGAAGGAGGGAGCTATTTGGTCGAATGCTTCAATTATTCGAGAACATATTAAATCAATTTTATCCGGCGTGGTGACGAAAACAAAATCATCTCCTCCAATGTGTCCAATGAAGTCATCGGGATTGCCCAGCTCTTTAATAACCCTAATTAGAATACGGGCAGTCTCTTTTATTACCTCATCACCGTGTTCAAAACCATATTTATCATTATAGGCCTTAAATTTATCTAAATCTGCATAACATACTGCAAATGGTTTTTGTTGTTCGATTCGTCTTTCTAGCTCTTTTAATATTGAGACATTGCCGGGCAATTTAGTAAGGGGGTTTGCCTCTAGGTCTCTTTGGGTTTTTCTCAAAGTCATTTTTATTCTGGCAATTAATTCCTGAGGTTCAAAAGGTTTTACAATATAATCATCAGCACCGGCCTCTATGCCACCAACCTTGTCAGCGAGTTCACTTTTGCCAGTCAACATAATAATTGGCATATGGCTGGTAAGAATATCTTTTTTTATTTCTTGGCAAACCTGTCTTCCATCCATCTTGGGCATTTTATAATCAACAATTATAAGATCCGGGCTTTTCTTTAGGGCCATTAGGAGTCCTTCTTGACCGTCGCAGGCCTCTATTACCTCAAATCCTTCCTCAGTTAGAGTAATCTTTAGGACGTCGCGGATATCGGGATCGTCGTCGATAATTAGTATAGTTGTTTTTTGCATAAAAGGGTCTCTATTTCTTCAATTAATTCCTGTATCTTGAATGGTTTGGTAAAATATTTTGCTGCCCCCAGCAATAGCCCACATTTTTTATCTTCTTGTGAGATATGGGTTCCTGTTAAAATAACTATTGGTATAGAAGAGTAGTTTGGATTCTGTTTTAGACGTTTTATTAATTCAAAACCATTCATTTTAGGCATTTGAATATCTAAAAGGATTAATTGGGGTAAGAAAGAATGTAATTTTTCCAAAGCCTCCAGTCCATTAGAGGCGCTCTCGATAACAAAATTTTTTTCTTTAAGGCAGATGGTTATTATATCAATTATATCAGGGTCGTCGTCAACAACCAAGATTGTTTTTTCTTTTTTGATTTGATTGGTCTGTTGAAAGATTTTTTTTACTGTAGTTAAAAGGTCTTCCGGTCTAAATGGTTTTGAAATATAATCAGCAATGCATTGGCGATAATCTGTCTTATTTTGACTTAATACCGAAAGTATTACAATGGGTATATGGGCAGTCTTTGGATTTTCTTTTATCACTTTGGCTACTTGGAAGCCATCGATGTCTGGCAACATAATGTCAAGAGTTATTAAATCGGGTTTTTCATTTTTAGCTAGATTAATAGCTGTTTTTCCATTCGGAGCCTCAAGAATAATATAATTCTCTTGTTGTAAAGAAAGCCTAATTATTTCCCTAATATCTTTCTCATCATCTACTATTAGTATCTTCTTTCTTTTCTTCATCTATAGCTTCCTTTTGCTTTAGAGGTAAAGTAAAAATAAAAGTTGAACCTTTACCTAGCTCGCTTTCTACCCAGATTTTTCCTTTATGTGCCTCGACTATATATTTTACCAAAGAAAGCCCAAGACCAGTACCTTTTATTTGTTGGTTAATAGCTTCTTCAGTACGATAGAATTCTTCGAACACGCGATTCAAATCTTTCTTAGAAATACCAATACCGGTATCTTTTACCTCAATTCTTATTTCATTTGTAAGTCTTTTGGCTGTTATTGTTATACTCCCACCGTTTGGAGTAAATTTCAAGGCATTGCCTATAAGATTTATGAAGACTCTTTGGATTTGCTGTTTGTCCGCATAAATCTCCTGGATATCAGAAATGTCGAAACTGAAGTTTATCTGTTTTTCTTTCATCGATGGAGAAAACATATCAAAAAGCGAGTCCAATATTTCCCTAAGATTGAGAGGTTCGATTTTCATCTCAACGCGACCCGATTCTATTCTCGATATATCTAAGAGGTCGTTAATTAGCATAGTCAAATTGTCTGAATGTTTATTTATTTTATCCAAACGTTCTTTTACCTCTGCAGGTATCTGGCCCAGCTTACCTGCGCTTAATAAAGAGGCATAGCCTTTTATAGAAGTAAGGGGTGTTCTAAGTTCGTGGGCGACAGCAGAAACAAAGTCACTTTTTCGACGGGTGATTGCCTTTATTTCTTCTAAGGTCTGAGTTAATTCTTTTGTTCTTTGGTTGACTTTTGTTTCTAGCTGTTGATAGGAATTCCAGGTTTGTTCAAATAATTTAGCGTTTTCTAACGATTGGCCAATTTGAGAAGCTAAAATAGCCACTATTTCTTTATCTCCTGCAGTAATGGGAGCATAACTTAATTCAGACCCTATAAACAGTATGCCTTTTACTCCATCCTTGGTTGTTATTGGAGCGGCGATGAACGAATAGACTTTACATTCTTTGGTAAAAGAATCAATGTTTAATTGTTCGCTTTGTGAGAAGTCGAAGCTTGATACAACCTCTTCGTTTTTTATTAGCGGCTCAAATACATTTTTAGCAAATCTGTGAGACAAAATGCGATTAATTGTCTCCTCATCATAGTTGATTTTATGTCGAATAATTAGATTCCCTTTGGAAAAACTGGAATGCCGATCTACTTCTTGAGGAAATAATAATATAAAGACCCTATCAAAACCGAGTTCCGTCATAAATTCTTCTGAAATTTTTTCAAAGATTTCGTTCTCGTCTAATGTTGTATTTAATACCCGCGATAATTTTTGCAGCGTATAGAGGCTGTTTATTTTTTTATCTAATTCGGATTGGGTTTTATGAAGCTCGAGGTCGGTTTTGATAATGAGTTTGGCTTGTTTATCGAGGTCATTGTAAGTATGTTGGAGTTTTTGTAACTGTTGTTTTAATTTTTTGTTTAACCTAATTAAGAAAGCCACCACGCTACTTAAGACAATAATGATTAGAGACAAGACTGCTAAAATTAAGAGAATGTTTTGATTTATAGATTTTTCCGCTATGCTATTGACTAATATTGACATGGCGAGTACCGATTGTTATTACTAAAACTGTTTGATTATGGAAACGCGATTCTCCTTGATATTCAACTGACTTAAGGGGTGCTTGTTCGCCAAAGGTGCATACCCCAATAAACGGCACATCGTTTCCTAGAATTTTCCTAATCGTAAGAATTTCTTCATTAGTTCGATACCCTAATAGTTGCGTTCGGGAAACAGATTCAAATATTATCGCGGCCAGTATTTGGTCGCCGCGTAATGTATTCTTTGCCTGCGCTGCAGCTTGACGTGCAGATTGCAATGCAGATTCTTTTGTTCCCATCATCACATGAATTTGACTGCCCTCTGCTACATCGCCTTGGCAGATTAAGCTACCATCATCTTCAATTCTGAGAATATTACGAAGTAGATATTCTTCTTCATTTATTAAATAAATCCCCAATGGATAAAGAAAGCTTATTCTTGCAATGTTTTCTTTTATTTCTTTCAATGACTTTTCGAAATAATTTTGATAGATTTGGACAGCTGCAAGATTATCAATAGTTTTTATTACGTTACCACCAGAACTCGTAACTGTTAGAGGTCTTCCAATAGGCTGCCAACCGTGTCTGATGCCGTATCCACAGAGACAAGAGCCGGAAAAAATTACTCCAACAAGACTGTTTGATAGAATTTGGTCATTATAAAATTGGAATGTTTGGTAAAAACGCATATTATCTGCAGCCGAGGCCCCCAAAATAGGAAAACTTCTACCCAATATACTTTTTAATCCAGATAAAATATCAGATCCCTTATCAATTATACCGTCAAAAAAAAACAACCCAAACTCTCTGTTATGAATATTTGCTTTAGCAAGCTTACGGGTTAAAGCGTGAGCAAGATTTTCTCCTGTTACTCGATAGTTATTTTTGTCGATATTTAAATAACCTTGGGTAAAATAGATATCAGTAGAATAGATTCCCATCATTGTCACACCATATTTTAGAATACCATTGCTTGATATTATACCACCGCCACTAATTCCGACGATAGGGACGCCTTTTCCAAATACCTCTAATATTGCCTCCAACAATCTTTTATTGACGAAGTGAATAGTAGCGAAAACAAATATTATATGAGGTAGATGGGAACCCAATTGTTTTTTTAGCTCCAGACAGCAATTCTTGCTTGCCTCAAAAGGATCTTTATTAGTGCTAATACCTGTAGCTATAATTGTTGCCATTTCATTTTAAAATAAATAAAAAAAGCAAAATGAATGATGAAAGCCCACTAATTCTTTCTAACTCTAAATATGATTTTAGAATATCTTAAATTATTAAAGGTGTCAATAACTTAATCGTGAAGATGGTTGAGAATTTTTCCTTGCGAACAAAAGCAAAATTTGTTAATATCTGTGCAGATTAAGATTAAAGAAAATGGCCCCATCGTCTAGCCTGGTTTAGGACATGTGGTTCTCAGCCATAAGACACCGGTTCAAATCCGGTTGGGGCTACCACTTGAATGCTTTTCTCCCGAAAGAATAAATAAAGTTCTCAGCTACTATTACATATTTTAAGCCCCAAATTCAATTTCGAAATCTTCCTAAAAATGATTTTACCTAATAATTTGTCAGAGGCTTTTTGTTTTTTCTTGATTTATAAATTCCAGTATGATATAAAATAACTAACTACATAACAGTAAAGCAATTTTAATCAGAAATAAAAGGTCCTATTAACTATTTATAAAAGAAAGGAGTGGGTTATGCGCCTTATAACATTTTTATGTGTTGTTATTTTTCTTTTAAGTAGCACTGGCTGTGACAAAATCAATAAGTGGTTCTCTGGCCTTTCCCAGTCTGCAAAACTGGATATCAAAAAGACAGCTACTAAAAAGGAAGCTGTTCCTGAAGTCAAAGGTACGGTTTTAGCTAAAGTTAACGATCGGATTATTACCTTAGAAGAGTTTCAGGAAAACATAAAGACACTGCAATCGTTTTCTCAAGAAGTAAAATTAGATACTTTAGATGCCAAAAGGGAGTTGCTTAGAGAGATGATTAACCAGGAATTATTATATCAAGAGGCCAAATTGCGAGGCATCCAAAACAGAGAGACAATAAAGAAGGCAGCAGAAAATTATTTACGGGGACTTGTCGTGCAGCAATTAATTTTAGATTCTACCGAGAATGTTACAATTGAGTCTCAAGAAATAGAAAGTTTTTATAATCAATATAAAGACCAATTCGCCGAGGCAGAACAACGAAAGGTCCGAGAAATTGTCTTGCGGACAGAAGAAGAGGCTAAACAGCTACTTATCAGTTTATTGCAAGGAGCAGATTTTAACACTATGGCAAGAGAAAAATCTATTGGCAAAACAAAAGATAAGGAAGGCGATTTAGGTTTTATTAAAAAGGGCGATCGCGGAACAGAGTATAGCAAATTCGACGAGATAGTGTTTAGCTTAGGTCAAGGTGAGATTAGTAATGTTTTTAAATGCCCCGAAGGATATTGTATTGTTAAAGTCGAGCAGATAAAAGAAGGAAAGCCAAAGCTTTTAACAGAGATTTGGGATTCTATAAAAGAGACCCTTCTTAATCTAAAGAAACAACAGAAGTACGAAGACCTGATTCAGAAACTTCGTCAGAATGCAAAGATAGAAACAAATGATGATATCCTAAAGTATAGCAAATGAACAAGAGATTTCTTAGTATTATAATTGCCACAGTTATGGCCGTTATGGCAGTAGTAATGGTTAATTCTTATTTGAATAGAGAGAGACAAAAATATGTGAAGAAGACCGATGAAAGATTGGTTCCTGTAGTAATTGCTAATCAAGATATTCCCCGAGGTTCAACTATAGTGCCTGGGATGGTTACACAGGTTCCTTGGCCAGAACAATTTTTGCAGCCCAAAGCCTATAATAATCCAGAATACGTTTTTGGGAAGATAGCGATTACAGATATTCTAAAAGGTGAGATGATTCTACAGACCAAATTAACAACAGCAAAGAATCCTAACGAAGGCAGTCTCGCTGTCAGACTTCCGCCGGGTAAGAGGGCTTTCACTATAAAGATAGATGCGCTTTCAGCTGTGGTAGGAGAGATACGTCCTTCTGATAAAGTGGATATTATTGGAAATTTTCCCTTTACGCAGAATGTTGATGGTAAACCAGTTACCGAAAATGTTAGTGTTACTTTATTTCAAAATGTTTTAGTTATGGATGTCAAACCAAGTGGAAATGAATTAATTTTCATCTTAGCCGTTACTCCCCAAGAGGCTGGTATCTTGTCCTATGCAATGGGAATAGGTTCTTTGAAATTGACTCTTAGACACACCCAAGACGAAAATATCGAGACCGTTCCCCCTGTAGAATCTAATGTGCTTTGGCAATATATTTTAAGTAGTTTTGGTACAACTCTCTTTCAACCGCAACCAGTAAATAAAGAACAAGGAAGCGGGAAAACCACTACCACTACTATCGAGGAGGAGAATCCTACTTTAGAAATATTCAAAGGAACCCAAAAAGGCACAATGGTTGTTAAATAAGGACAAATCTGCTTACAAATTAATATGACATTAGCATTAGGTGGGCGAGGACAAGAGAGTTAAATGCGAAAATATATTTTCTTTATCATAATATTAGCGGCAATTTTTTGTCCATTTTTACCTTGCTATTCAGAAGATGATGTAGATAGGTTAGATTCCTCTCAAAAATTAGAAGTATTGCTTGGCGAAACCAAAACCTTAAAAGTCAATAATCCCAAACAAGTCAAAATAGGGAATCCAGCCCTATTGGATGTTGTGGGCGCAAGCAAAACCGAACTGCTATTAAATGGCTTAAAAGAAGGTCAAACAATGTTAACCATTGTAGATAGATTTGGCGAAAGAAAATACACCGTCCAAATAGTTAAAGAGGATTTAAACCGATTGCAGGAAAGAATAAGGATTTTATTAGATGCAGCTGGATTTTCTAATTTAGGTGTAAGGAAAGGCGAATACGAGGGTAAAATATTTATTCTTGGTGAAATATCAACTGAACAAACAGATGCCTTTAATAAGTTGTTAGAACCAATTAAAGATAGCGTTATCGATATGGTCAAGAAAAGAGAGGAGCTTCTGCCGTCGGTTGAAATCGATGTTGCTGTGTATGAGGTCAAGAAGACAGTTTTAGATACCTTAGGTTTTCAATGGACAACAGGGTCCCTTACTTTTACTGAGCCAAGCTCAAGTAAACCTGTAGGTAAACTGGCAGGAGAATTAGTTGTCCCTACCCAATATTATAAATTATTGAAATCTTGGGGTCGTAGTGAATCCTTATCGATGAATTTTGATATTTTAGAGTCAAGGAACGAACTACGCACACTGGCAAGGCCAAAATTAGTCGTCCAAAGCGGAAAAGAAGCAAGTTTTTTGGTAGGCGGTGAAAAACCTATAATTGTCAAATCGACAACTACTGCTGGTAGCGGTTCTTCTACTACCAATTATGATATTGAATACAAAGAATTCGGAGTAAAACTTAATTTTAAACCAATAGTAAAAGAAAAAGACATTATTCAGATATCATTAGAGACAGAAATTAGCGAGGTAGATAATGAGCTGTCTTTGGCTTTAGGCGACAATATAAGTACGCCTGGAATGAAAAAGAGCACAACCAAAACAGAGTTGACTGCTTTAGATGGCCAGACTGTACTTTTAGCAGGTCTAATTAAGACAGAAGATACAATTGGTCACAGGAGAGTCAAAGGACTCGCAAGTCTACCTATCATTGGTGCCTTATTTCGATCTAAGAGTATTGATAAATCGGATAGGGAAATAGTTATTTCGTTAAAGCCAACAATTATTTGGCCGTTAGGTAAAAAAGAAGATGCCCAAGCAACAGAGCTTTCTAAGGGGCAACAAGTAGCTACTTCGTTGCTTGCCAAAGAAGCTGTGATTGAACCCCAGGATCCCTTATATGAATATTCTCGTTTGGTCCAAAGCATAATTAATTCCCGAATCCAATATTCACCAGAGCTGCGACGACAGAAAATAGAAGGAACGGTAAAGTTGAGCCTCCATTTATTATCCAGCGGAAAACTTTTAGGCGCAATTGTTATGAAATCATCCGGTAGTGAACTTTTGGATCAATTAGCCGAGATGACTGTTAAGGAATTATCGCCGTATCCAGCTTTTCCAAGCGAGATAAAATTGAAGGAACTTTGGATTGATATCCCAATTATTTATAAGATAGAGTAGGTAGAAAATGAGCGCAAATATTATTTCCTTATTTAGCACTAAGGGTGGAGTGGGCAAGACCTTTGTATCAGTAAACTTAGCTGTAGCTTTAGCCCAACTCGGAAAAAAGGTTTTAATTTTTGATTTAGATATACAGGCCGCACAAGATATGGCCCGTATGCTTGATGCTAATCCGCAGTATTCAATGTATGATATAATAGCCATCCTCGATAAGATTAAAGAATCAGGCAATATTAAGAATTATATTACAATGGTGCCGTGCGGTGTTGATTTCTTTCCGGCAGTTATCCAGCCAAAACAGTCATCCCATATTACAGGGGAGAAGATTGAAGCAATTTTGGAATTATTAATCCCCCAATACGATTATATAGTTGTTGATGGAGGAAAGAATTTTACAGACAGTTTAATCAGCATTTTCAATTATTCTAATCTATTATTATTTATTGTAACCCCTGATGTCCTTTCTGTCTATGAAACCCGCTGGGGATTAGATGTAATTCAATCATTGCGTTTTCCTCTAAAGATGGTTAAGTTAATTTTAAATAGGGCAGAAAGCAAGTCTTCATTAAGCCTACAAGAGGTAAAATTAGCTTTGCCTTATGAAATTGTCGCCTATGTGCCTAGCGAAGGTCGAGTTGTTGGCCTTGCCTTAAACAGAGGTATTCCGGTGGTAGTGGATAGCCCAACAGCAAGGGTTAGCCAAAGCATAAAAAAATTAGCTGAGTTTTTAATTAGCAAACCAGATATTTTTATCCCCCATCAAGAATTAGATAAAGTGCGTGCCGAATCCAAAACCAAATTGCCTTCGGGCGGAACATTTTGGGAGACAATGGGGATGACTGAACCCTTGCAGGAGATTCAGGTAGTTGAGGTTGAGGATGAGGTTGTAAAACTCAAGCGTAAAATCCACCAACGACTGATTGAAGAATTGGATTTGAAGCGCTTGGATATGGAGATAATTACTAATCCTAAAAAAGCAAAGGAGTTAAGAGGTAAAGCTGAGAAGATAGTAGCTAATCTTTTAGCAGAAGAAACCGGTTCATTCTTGTCCTCTTTTGAGGTCAGGGATAGGCTAGTGAATGATATTTGCGATGAGGCATTAGGTTTGGGACCATTAGAAGAGTTGCTCAGAGATCCCGAAGTCACCGATATTATGGTCAATAATAAAAATCAAGTCTATGTTGAGCGACAGGGAAAAATAGAGCTGACGACAAAAAAATTTATTTCAAATGAACAAGTCAGAATTGTTATAGAGAGAATAATTGCCCCTTTAGGAAGGAGATTAGATGAGTCTGTGCCAATGGTTGATGCAAGATTACCCGACGGTTCACGTGTAAATGCAATAATTCCACCATTAGCGTTAGGAGGCCCATGCCTTACTATCCGTAAATTTGCCAGAGAAAGGCTAACAGTAGAAGACCTTCTTACTAGGTTTGGAAGTTTAAGCAAACCAATGGCTGATTTTGTGCAAGCCTGTGTGATAGCGCGAAAAAATTTAATCGTTTCAGGAGGAACTGGTTCTGGGAAGACGACTTTTTTAAATATTCTTTCTTCTTTTATTCCGAGCAATGAGCGGATTGTAACAATCGAGGATGCCGCAGAGTTACGTTTGAACCAAGAGCACTGGGTAAGGTTAGAAGCCCGACCACCTAATATTGAAGGCAAAGGCGCCATAACAATAAGAGATTTATTTAGGAATACCCTTAGGATGAGACCAGATAGAATCATAGTTGGTGAATGTCGTAGCGGAGAGGTTCTCGATATGTTACAGGCAATGAATACCGGCCACGATGGTTCAATGACTACCATACACGCTAATTCTACCCAGGATGTGTTAGTGCGACTCGATTCAATGATATTAATGAGCGGGGTAGAGTTACCTATTAGGGCAATTCGAGAGATGATAGCCTCTGCTGTTGATATTATTGTTCACACTGCCAGATTGTCTGACGGTTCAAGAAAGATTATCCAGATAACCGAAGTAGCAGGCATGTTAGATGAAGTACATATTGATATGCATGATATTTTTTTGTTTAAACAAACCGGCATTGAAAAAGAAACTAATAAAGTGTTAGGTCAATTTCAAGCCACAGGTATAATCCCAACCTTCTACGAAGAAATACTCACCAAAGGCATAAAATTATCTCGCGATATATTTAGACCTGAGTAAGGATAATCTCACCTTATTTAAAAATAAAGGGCTTTTACCACTCAATATTTAGAGTGGACATTCCATTTTTGCT